>Ga0126342_10020413_pt1 | contig 11137 bp, 6 predicted proteins | sample Cyp1metagenome_FD_92528 | JGI IMG/M metagenome (GOLD analysis project Ga0126342, IMG submission 92528) | Coral microbial communities from Lord Howe Island, Old Settlement Bay, Australia - Cyphastrea 1 metagenome | ecosystem: Host-associated > Invertebrates > Cnidaria > Coral ...
ATCTTGGACAGTTCCATAGAAGTCCAGGGGAATATTTTTTTTGATGCAAATCAATTTTTATTTTGATACTTATGGGGATATTTTTTTTTTGATGCGTTTTTATTTTTTTTTGATCCTTCACCCTGGAAAATGGCCCATTTATAGATGGTTTACCTATTAAAAATGGTGATTTTCCATGGCTATGTTAGTCATAACCAGAGGGTAGGTCATCCATGTTGTATAGGCTTAGTGAGGCATTTGTTTTGCCACACATGGCGCCTTTTTTGTTCAAACACCCAGCAGCACTGCCCAGTCCAGCCAACCTGCATCACCCACTGGTTCGTCGGGAAGACTCAGTCCTGGTGATGAACAGTCCTGGATCCTGAATTGTGGGGGACTGGTCTTCTAGAGATAGATTAGCATCAATTCGTATTATATATTTGGATATTGGAAACCTCCAAATGACTATATATAGAATTCAACATATACACAGCTTTATATTCTGCACATTTTATATACGCATGCAAGTAGAATAGAAAATACCTTTGGCCAGAGGTCTGTAGACCTGGTGAAGCCAGGCTAATTATGCAGTGTTTTCTCCGGTCAACAGAAGTAGGGATGTGGAAAGTGGTGGAAAGATATGGAAAGTGTCGAAGTCCTAAACATGTTTTTTAATGAATATGAATGACCTAAACAAAACTAATGATCTAGTCACTTTGTGCGCCACCAAAAGACACCGATGAGCTTATATGTTTGTTCTTGGATACATCGCAGGTACTTCACTTTGTCTAATGCATCGCACGAGCGAGGCACAATAAAACATGTTGGTTGATGGTTGTATAGAAAGTGGTTTAATTACTGACCATCAAACGTGGGGATACGATGCATAAATGATGGTTGGCTGGTTGATGGTGAACAAAAGGGCTAGTATACCCAAAAGTTGACATTGGCAATCTAAGATATACATAGATATACTATAGTAATCAACAAGATAGAATAGACGTGTAATTTATATACCATCTTTGATGGTTTTAGCACATCATCGCAACACTAAAAGTGGGAGGATGAACTACTTAAGGTGGGGCCCTTAGACGAGAGCGTTCAGTTGGTGCAAATATCTCCAATAACTGCGGATTTATGGTACCCGGCCTGGTAAACTAAACTAACACAACTTTAGAAAATCACCATTTTGTAGTGGATTTACCCCCCCAAAAAATGGTGATTTTCCATAGTTATATTAGTTTACCAGAGGGTAGTGATAATTAGTGATAATTCATCATAACTTCAGTAAATTGAGGTCATAAAACTAAAAGATACGACTGGCAGATCCTAAGGCAGCTCCTAAGCCCAAAAGGAGCCGCGGTGCTGGATGATTTCATCCTTTCCAATGGACGAATGGAGGCTTCGGAGAGATGCCACAAGTGGATCATGAAGTACAATCAGCACCGCCCATAATGTTATAATTAATATATCATATCATAATCATCCCATTCCCATTATATATATATAATTATACATAATATATATATATATATATGTATGTATTAATAATTATATATATATATATATTAGTAATTATATATATATATATATCATAATCTATTATACATTCCCATATGTCATTATATATATATATAGTTATATAATATTATAATATATCATAATATATATATACATATATGTATAGAGGGATCATAATCATCTAATCGTCCCATGAATATACAATTAATCATATAGATGAATCATAGTGATCCCATATAGTTTCCATAATATAGTCAAATCATAATCATCATATAAGTGATCATATGATCATAATATAGTTAAATCTCCATTTTTATCCCATTAATATCCATTAATCATATATGGATTAGATTAACTAGTGATCTACAAACTAGTGATGAATGATGCCATAATTAAACCATGTGATATGGGATGATGGTGTAATGGGATCATATTAACCATATCACATATGATAAATTAATGATAATGAAACCATATTAATCATCCCATTAATGTACCATCTGCTTGGTGGTTTGGAACATGCTTTATTTTTCCATTTCATATATGGGATGTCATCCTTCCCAGAGGGTAGGTCAACCACCAACCAGTAGTGGATATAATTAACTATAACCTATAAATGGTTCTTATAGCGCATATATTACAATTAATATACCATTAATCATGGTATTCATATCCCATTACCCCATGTTAACCCAGCGTTAGCCAAGGCCTCCAGAGTTTGGCGTCACCGAAAACTTGCGTTTGACCAATCCTAAGGCGGTACCCTGTAAGGCGCGGGGAAACCGCAGGAGATGGCGAAAGTTTACTATGGGAAAATGGATGTTTTGATGGGAAAACCATAGGAAAATGGAGGTTTAGAAGAACCTTAGATGTTTTGGATTGTGATACTGTGATATAGTAGAAGTGTAGTTGGACATAGTTCGATATAGTTTTTCAAAGCTGTTGGATTTATAGTTGTGATATTGTAGAAGTGTATAGTTAGATCCAGTTAGATTGAGGATAAACAAATTTTCAAACCTATATAGTTTACAATTGCATAAGTGTAGTTGGATCGTAAAGGAAATTAAAATTGTGGGGGCACCGGCTTGTACCCAAAAAATATCATGGTTGATCATGTTTTTCCAACGTAACAGCCATAAGTTGGGTTTCTACAGTTTTTCACCGCATTGATGGGATATTTCCCGAGATTGATCCATGGAAAAATCTATGGGAATCTGTTGTTGAGATTGTAACTGGTACATTTGCCGTCATTTCCCTTAGTAAGTAGGTTATAACCTTGGTTATAAATGTGATAAGTAGGCTTACACCACTTGTTACAGTAGGGTTATAAGTTACTTGCGAAGTGGGATGAACCACCAAGTACATTTCGTTGATATTAATGGTACCTTCTAGGTACCATGGATGAACCCTGGATCATATAGGTGCTGGCAAGTGGATGTTTATAGGCTGTTCATTCCTCCCAAATATGCTACAAGGATGTACAAGGTATTTCATAGGTAGCTTGATGAATAGATGATATTAAGATCAACGCTTTCAGCTTTCGAATTTTTAATTATAAGGTTTTCCAGTTTATAGGGGATTTTTGGGTATTGGAAAATAGGTACCATAGCTTTAACATATCCTTTTTCAGCTTTCATTTCCCCTATGATAGCCCAAAGTGGGTTATGTATGCAACTGGGTCACGAATGGTGTTCACAGTCCCATTTTTATTGGTGGGTAATAATCTTAACCCATTGAATCATGCCTGTGATTTGGTATCACTTGTATCGGTGTTCTTCTTCACGGGTTCCTCTTTTGCAGATTGTTCCAGCGAAAACTCTCGGCGTTTCTGAATCGAAAGCTCCGTCGTTTCAAGCAACGGAGCTACATCGCAATCAAGCGGTTTCTCAGAAGATGCGTAAGTTACGTAAGTTTTACGGTGTCACTGTTTTCGCAAACCTCGAGTCGCGACTTCGATTTTTCAAGCATGGGATATCCTTACATGTTTCAAATTAATGGCACTAATGTCACTAAGTTTGATGGTCAATTTATGTCATAATAATTAGTTACCATTATTTTTGGTGACATCAAAAAATGACCTAGTATGTCACTTCATTTTATGTTTTCATGTCATTCAATTATGTTCATCTATTTTAATAAGCCTTTACATATATATACATACATACATATATATATATATATATACATATATATATATATATATATGTCATTCTGGGAAGCTATGGTCATTTGTAACCACCATATCATCATGAGTTATATACATATATATATATATATATACATAAATACATATATAGATATATATATACATATATAATGTTCCGTATAAATATATGTCATTCATGGTGAAAATCGAGTCAGACTGGCGGATTTCGTGGCACGACTTGGCCCCGGGTTTCTGCTGGCCAGGTGCAGTTGTCCATCAAGCCCCGGGAGGGCGATGCTGTGGGGGACCATGGGGACCATCTGGGAGCACCGGTGTCTGGTAAAGATCCAGGAGTTTACCATAGGAAAATGGAGGTTTTAATGGGAAAACCATAGGAAAACCATGGGAAAATGGAGGTTTACCCTCTGGTAAACGTTTACATAACTATAGAAAATCACCATGTTCAATGGGTAAATCCACTATTTCGACTGGGCCATTTTCAATAGCAAACTGTTAGTCATTACCAGAGGGTACCTATTAATGGTGACTGATGGTGATTAATGGTGATCAATGGTAATTACCCATTTTTCAATGGGTTTGCGAACTTGAAAATGGTGATTTATTACTGATTTATGGATAATTTACCTATTGAACATGCTGACTTATAGATGATTTACCTATTGAAAATCGTACATTCATAGTTGATTTACCTATTAAAAATGGTGATGTTCCATAGCGAACTGTTAGTTTACCAGAGGGTATAGGTGAACGTGGAGCAATGCTTGCAGTTGTTTCATTCATTTAGCAAGATATTCAGAATATGTCAGAATATATGTTTGCTTGCTCTCAATCGCCAAATATAGAGTATCAGAATCGACTGCTACTTGGCCAAGAGTTTCATGCTGACTTGCAGAGTATTAGAGTATCTACCATGGGACGTGTTGTGGATGACTGCAATCTCCAGCAGATATTTTTACACGACAGAAATTGTCCAATCACATTGTTGGGTTGGTCATGGAGCCAGTTTTTGGGGGTAGTTACCCTCTGGTTATGACTAACATAGCCATGGTATAGATGGCATAACATGGCCTATTTATAGATGATTTTCCCAGCTAGAAACCTCCATTTATTAGGGATTTTCCATGGCTATGTTAAATAATCAGATGGTAATTCTTATTTTTGGGGGGTGTAGTTACATGTCGACTGTGAGTGAAAAGCGGGTGAACCCCTATGTTTGGAGCTGTTGTATCTAAGGTTGGCCATGAAATGAGTTTCCGGGTGATTTTTGACGTGGAGTAGAGGCACTGTTTGGCATCTATTCCCCCGTTATTCCAATATATTCCGGCAGTAATATGTGATATCATATGAATAAACTTATGTTTGGTCTTCGTTTCAGTCAGGGTAGGTACACTTTACCCTTGATGTTTGACTTATTGGTTGCGATATCCCCATCATTTCCCACACGGGAGTTCACTGCAGTATTCCTGTGATTTCCATTTAGGCACCAGTTGTGCTGGTATGTCAGTTGTATCTCTCCAGAGAAAAACATTAATTGAAACCACCAAGTTTGTTGTAGCAGATTGTGTGGGCCCCCAGGTCTAGGTCGATTTTTTTTTGAATCCACTTTATAGGTACCCTCTGGTAATTTAACATAGCTATTGAAAATGGCCATTTATAGTGGATTTTCCCACTAAAAATTAGTGATTTTCCATAGTTATGTTAGTTTACCAGAGGGTATATCCACCATAAACATCTATCAAACCAACCGACAGTTATACACATATATAGTTTTGTCAACACCCCACTTCACCTCTGGTACTCAACACTTTTTCAACGGACACCCGACCAACTTCATTTGATGGTGATTTATGAACTTTTTCAACTATCAACATCTATGAACTTAGATGTTGATTTGAATTGTCCAACTATAAACATCTATGGTACCTAGTTGGTGGTTTGGAACATTTGGATTGTTTGTCCATATTAATTGGGAATGTCATCATCCCAACTGACGAACTCCATCATTTTTTCAGAGGGGTAGGTCAACCACCAACCAGATAATGTACCAGTTACATATTCATATTTAATATTACTAGATGTATGTGAAGGTTTCCTAAGTCATGGGGGTACCCCCAGTTCTATTTGACCTGCTTTTCCGAAATCATCCCATTTTCCCGAGGCTTCCAAGGCGGGTGGCTCCAGTGATGCCTTTGAGGTGGAACTGGGATGGAACTTGGGACTGGACGAAGCACCAGAAAAAAAGTGGCATTTTTTCCCTCACCAAATCACCAGAAACAGCCGAGATTTCATGATGAACCAGCAAACATGGGCAATGACACCAGCAACATATTGAGGATCCGGCCGTATTTCGCCAGAAACAAGGATTGTTCACGAACTAACACCACCGGGAATCAACCAAGAAACTCTGAGGATTCAGCATGTTTGAGCAGCATTTTTCACCAGCAAAAATGACGAACAACATGGCGATGTCACCAACAAGCTGGCTTGGTTGGCCGAACGGAAATGGTGATTTGATTAACCATTAAATTGGATATTCAAGATTGAACAAAATAGATAGTGGCTGACCCCATAGAGGGAATAGTTTGGTGATGAAAAAAATCGGGAAACTGACTGGGCGTTGGTAGATGACTATCCCATATCCTGGATATTAACATAACCAATCAGAGTCGGTTGGGAAAACCCATAAGATTATCACCATGTTGATCCATATTGCATCATAATATCGCCAGGTTCTTTTTTGGTCCCAGCTTTATTCGCAAATTTATATCCCCGGATCCCAGTACATCCCCATTTTTGTTAAGCTTTCAGATGCTGGAAGCCGTCAGTGACGCTGCGACCAACCTTTCCATTTGGCAGGTTTTTCCTCAAGAAGTCGTCATTTCTCCTCACGATTCTAAGCAGATTCAGGTGCCGGACCTGGTTGAGTAGAGACAGTTGGGGTAGTGACATGTAGTGACAACATTTAAACCATCCCTTCCCCAAACAAAGAGGCTAGGGCAGGACACTTTTCTAAATCAATATCCCCGAAGTCCCAGAATTTTCCACTTAGTCCCATGATTCAACTCCAATCCAAGCCATATTTGTTTGTTCAACTCCAACATTAGACACGACTGACAACGTTTTTAAAACGGTAGGTTTTTGCAAGAAACCATAACAGTCACAATTGTACAATCAGGAATTAGCAGGGGTTGATAAATGTCCCCTGTTCTAGATTTTCTGTTGGAGATGAGATGGTTCCCCTTTTTTTTCGGTGATGTGCAAGATTAGGAGACTTACCATATTTAGAAACCCCTGATGAGTGTGTAAATATGTTGAATGAGCAGTGCTCAAAACCGCTGTTGTTTATGTGGGATTATACTATCCAATGTATCAGGGATTAAGAGGGATTATCACAATCCATGCACATCATATATAATATAAGAGTAATCTATATATGATATTATATGATATTATATGATATTATATGATATAATAATAATATACAATATATATATATATATATAATATTTATAACCCCTATTAATCCGTAATCATATTCCCTTCTCAACCAGGTCAGTTTCTGACTTCACATTTGCGTCAGCGGTTTTTTGTTCGTTGCTTAAGGTGAAGTTTACTCCCACGCATTTGGCCTCCTTTGCCGCGGTCTTGGAGGCAGTTGTGCCACAAGGCCGGTTAGTAAAGGGTGGGATTTGGTTGGGGGAATCACGGATGGAAAACCAGGAGAACACCAGGGCATTCTGATGGGAAGAAGTTCCGAATGATTTTTTGGCACATTGTTGAGCAAGAAACATGAAGATCATTGAAGATCTAAGCAACAGAAATGGGGATAATTAAGAAAGAAAAAAGCATGTCCGCCATGGTCAAAAGTTGGATTATCAAACCATCGGGATTGATGCATTGCAACAAGTTCCTAAGGTGAATGACGTGGATGACGTGAAATTGGGAGATTATATTATAATATATATATATATATAATATAAATATTATATATATATATTATGTATCATTATATATATATATATATATATACATACATATGGCTATGGATCAATACCTATATAGCTATAGATACCATTTGTTCGGGGGATGAACTTTCCATAATTCGCAGCGATTTTGATGAACATGGGATCCTGGAAGTTGAAGCAGTTTGGGATATTCACACATGATATCCACCAAAACTTAAGCTCGAGGGTACCCTCTGGTAATTTAACGTAGCTATGGAAAGATCCACCATTTTTAATGGGAAAACTCACTATAAATGGTCATTTTCAATAACTATGTTAAATTACCAGAGGGTATACTTCAATGGGAATTCCAGGATCCTAAATTGGAGGTACCTACCATATACAAGGCCTATGTAAGGGAATATCCCCACAAAATATGGCCTGAAAAATGGTACAGTACCTCCATTTTAGGATCCTGGAATTCCCATTGAAAATACTTAGATCCCCTTGGAGAAAGCCAGGAAAATAAGAATTTGATTCCAATGCCACAGTTTCTGGCTTAAGATACCAGTTGTAAGTCAGTAAGTCACCTAAAAAAAACAGAACACCATTTCAAACTTCAAACTGCTTTGTATAAAGGATTTAAAACCCATATCCATATAAAATTTCACCAAATTTCCCAAGGGCCAACCACACTTCCAATCCGCAGCAGGAACAGATCCATGCAGCAACTATTTGTCTTTCGAGCTGCGGGGCGATGGAGCTGTGCCCTCGGTGTCCTTGCAGGTGCCGGTGCTGTGGGGGGTGCGGTGAAACGAGGAATCCGGTAAAGGGATGGTATAACATCCCTACAAGGTGGTGCCCCAGTTCGGTAGCTAAGTTGGTTTATAACTCCCATAACTATGGTTTATGGCAGATATAACGAACTAGTTAATGGGGTTTATAAACCAACTTATAACTGGGGGGCACCATCCCTACCCCCTTTTTTCAGCCTTAACCGTTAAGGTATCCTTATGGGGTTGACCTTACAAAATGTAACTTAGGGATGTTATAACTATAACTAGCTCAAGCAATCTCAAGCATAGGACCTGCGAAGTTGGATTTTTTGGGCTCCGATGTCTTAAGATTTGACAATCGCAAGCAGGATCATCGCAAGCAAAACCTGGAGATACATGGAATCCCCAAGTTGATTCCATTACTGTACCCTCTGGTAATTTAACATAGCTATTGAAAATGACCATTTATAGTGGATTTTCCCATTAAAAATGGTGATTTTCCATAGCTATGTTAAATTACCAGAGGGTAACCCTCGAACTTTGACAGTGGTCCCAGCCCACTTTGATCAACACCGGCTTTTTGAACCACGAACTTGGGACGAGGGCAGCCTGGAAGATCAGATAGCACGAACCCTAATATGCTGAAGATTTACGTATTCTGTGGGTTGAACTCCCATATTCCAATTTGATGGCTTAAAAGTGCCATAAAGTCCCATAAATGCCTACATTCCGAATAAATTCTTTGTTGGACCATTTCAATTACACCATTTTTTATCCAAGTTGTTTGGGAGTTCATGAACTTTCATGGTATGTTTATCCATTGGATTTTTTCCATGGTTACAGTATCCAATTTTCTATGGTATCATCATGCCTATCCATGGCTTAGAACCTATAACCCATAGGATCCATGGTGCTGCCATATATGGTAACATGGATCCCATCAATATACCCCCTTTATGTTAGCATTAATATACCAGCACCATGGATCCGTCATGGGTAAGTTATCAGTGAAGTTACCCTTCATACCATAGAAATCCTAATCCGATTCGGACCAGGGCCCACGGATCTTTGGAGACGAGGGTGGCGAGCTGGACATGGGCAAATTGCCGCTCTTCAGGACGAGGGAAGCTTGGGAAAGGTGGTGAACATCCTGGGTACCCTCTGGTAATGACTAACATAGCTATGGAAAGATCCACCATTTTCAATGGGTAAATCCACTATAAATAGCCATGTTCAATAGCTATGTTAAATTACCAGAGGGTAAACACTTCTTTCGGAACCTTGTTGTGGGGTTGCGGTCTGCAGTAGGCTCCTGAAATCTGAAAACATGTGGATTTAATATGATTTAATTTAGTGTGTTTGAAGCAGAATCTGATCATGAAACATGATCATGTAACATCGAAGAAAACATGACTTCCCAAAAAATGAGTCTTACAGCAGATCAAATGCACATAGGTCACTTGGGTCAGGGTCGCTGGCTTACAACGAAGTTTTAACCATTTTGACTTCTTTTTTTTTCTCCGACCCCCTTTCTACCTTGACCTTAAAGCCCCTGTTCCTGGAAGTGTGCGCCCTTGTGGAGGCACCCTGTTAAGGCCCTGAGACTGCGCTCATAAAGGTGCGCAGAAAACACTAAGTAGAGACAAAACAAAAATCAAATGATCATCACAAATCCAAATAACCTATTTTATATGTATATATATAACTAGATATAAAATACACATATATATATAGTAATTTAACTAGATAATACGTGTATATATAATATATATTCAACTCCATCGTTTTATCTCATATCCCCAAGTTCTGGGTTGATGTTCACCATGCTGAATCCTGCAGGAGCAACGAGGTGCAAATGGGCCTCCGCAACGATGGCTTGCTGCCAGCCACAGTGACCTGACGCTGAAGCATCGCTGGTTGGTCGCAACTGGGGAGTTAAGGACCAAGATGTACCAAGTGTATGTATGATATATTACAAGAATTATTTTGTAATGAACTAATTATATATATATATATATATACAGAATATATATATATATAAGTTAATGATAGAAATATGATAAATTATACTATGTGTTTGAATATTATATGTAATTCTATTCCTATATGATGATATATAGTTATATATGATGTGATATCATATACTAATTTTGATCGTAAATATAGTTATAATGTGATATTAAATAAACTCTATAATTATTGGCTCAGTTATTGTCAATTATATGTATATATATACATGTATACGATACTACCAATCTTGATATTAATACTAATATTAATATTTACAACTATAATATAATATAGTATATATATATTATCACAATAAAATGATATATAATGCATATATCATAGATCATTTAATATCTATATAATCGAAGGAAGTTTAGAAGTCAAACTTCCGACAATATGGACAGATGAAAAGCAGAGATGGAAAGGGTCAGAGAGAAGAGAAAGGTTAGAGGAGAGAAGAGTAGAAGAGAAAGAGTCAGAAGAAAGAAGATGCAGATGCCCGAAAAGGTAGGAAAGTCGCGAAACACTGTTTTTCCAATGATTTGTGGCTCCGGAGGGTCGAAAAGTAGGCTCGCTAAAACGGCGGGTGCGGAGCCAGCTGGCCAGATGAGAGATGAAAAATTGCACGCCATTGTGGCGCGAAGCACATTTCCAAGTCAAAATGTACAAAACACACCAGCTTCGGACCACTTTTACTAGTTGAGATGTCGAAAAAGTGCACGCCGTTGTGGCGCGAAGTA
>Ga0126342_10020414_pt1 | contig 11136 bp, 10 predicted proteins | sample Cyp1metagenome_FD_92528 | JGI IMG/M metagenome (GOLD analysis project Ga0126342, IMG submission 92528) | Coral microbial communities from Lord Howe Island, Old Settlement Bay, Australia - Cyphastrea 1 metagenome | ecosystem: Host-associated > Invertebrates > Cnidaria > Coral ...
AAAAACACAACTCCAACCACCTGTCGGTCCATCAGTGGATTCGCTCTGCCATCCGTGATTCACAACAACCAACCTCTCCTATAGGTTTCCTATTTTTGAAACTTCCGCCACCGCCTTGTGCGGCACTATTGGTGCCACTACATAGCATCACGTATTGCAATGTATTGCATAGTACTGCTCTTAAAGTTATGGTTGTTTTTCGGTGCCGTTTGCAGGCTGAAGAGCAAAAACATGCCAAGATTATCTTGTGGGCAATAAATGATCGTCATAGTTTGCTCAGACTCAAATTATCACAGTGTTCACCATTGAGACAAAAGAAAACAAACCAATTGCACCTCAGTTGCTTCGTGGCAGCGTGTTGCTCTCAGGGACGGTCGTGAATCCAGCAAGACCAGCAGCAGATCTGTGCAATCCCCGCTGTCGCCTACATCGTCCAGAACTGGACGCCCACGGGCGTCAGTGGCGGAGGCAGCCTTTGGATTTGGAAATAAGATAACATTGGCCCTTCCAGGCACGCCAGGAGCATAAACTCACAAAAAACAATCAGATCACAAAGGCACAAAGGATGCGCGAAGAAATCATGCAGGGTCAAGTCCTAGATTAATTATTTGAAGAAAAACATACCTGGTCACTGAACCAAAAACAGTTCGTGTTTTCTCTTCGGGGATAAGAGGATTGCATGATGACAGTGATGATAATATTGCATTCAGGTCGTGTCTGCTGCAGTGGTCGGGAGCAAGGATGGCAATTTCAGGGAGAGCACCTCAAGCAGCAAAGATGCAAAAGAAAACACTTTTTCCACAAACTTGGGTGACTAGGGGGTGACTAGGCCACCAGATGAAACAAACAAACAGAATCAGACAGAACTATTTTACACTCCTCGATTTTTTTTTTAGTTTCGTAGACACTTGGTATATATACTGGTAATTGCTGGTATATCAAAAGATGTTTCTCCTGCTTGAAACTCCATTCGCAATTCGGCAAACTCTTTGTTCCAATTCTCGTGCGTTTGTGTTTGGTTTGAACTTTGGCCATTCAAGAAAATTGTATCCAACACTGTCCAACATTTTTCCTTTGAACATGAGTGCAGCGTTTGTCACAGCTGTGCCGCAGCTTGGGTGAAAAAGAGGTCTCTCCACCGTGTTCACTGGCGACTCTGATTATGTCGGGCAGACCGATGGAGGACTTGATAGGCCAGGCAACTTGGATTGTTGCCAACTGAATAAACATTAAAAAACAATCAAAGACAAACAATTGATGAAATTTCCAAGATTTAATGACTTGCAATGATTTCATCATGTATTCTGCTTATAAATTGCCCAATGGCCCATTGCAACAAGTTTTCGGCAGCATCAGTGAGCTTTTTTGAGAGACCTTTTTGCATTACACATTCGGGATCATCAGGGAATGTAGACGAAATTGATCGAAATTGCATACATTTGAATCATGTCAATTCAACTTATGCTTGTTTGCTGCCTTGCATGTTTTGTTCAGGGAGATTCTTCGCAGACGGATCGTGTGGGAGACTTATGACGTGGAGCAAGGCAACGGCAGAACAGGATAAAATTGTTTGATTGTGTTTCATTTTATGGTGGAAGGAGGGAAGGGTGAAGCAGGTCTGGAGGCAATGCTGACTTGCCGTTGTTCGATGGGACTGACAGCATGTATTGCACAAATGGATTACAAATGGTTTGTGGAGATTTGGTGCATTGTAGTATTTGGAGTGCTGGTTTGATACACTCAGTTGTTGGTTGCGAATAGATGGACCGAAGATGAGGTTGGAGCTAAAGATGCTCACCATGTTGCCGCGATTCTTCCTTTTCGCAGCCGCTCGATTCAACAGTTGGCAACTGTGAGAAACATGGAAAGTTTTGCGCCTCAACCTTTTGTGGCACGCTTGCAGCAATCAAGCATTCAGTGTGTGAACCTTTCAAAAAATCCTGCTAAGCAGATAGCGTTACAAAATTCGAGACAGGTTAGCTTCTTGCTCTTCATCGCAGTCCAACAGCAGCTTGGAGAATTGACTCGTCATTGAATCGTCCAAGCTGCTAGACTTTGGAGTTGGCCCCGGTTGTGGTGTGGCCTTTCTTGCAGATGCCTGATTCGCTGCCAGGGTGGAGTATGATCCCACAAGCTTCTCTGGCATACACTTGCGTCTTCGAGATCATTTCCAAGTGCAAGATGCTCCTTGGAATGCTGGAGGTCTCCTCGACGCAGCCTGCATTTCATGCCGAAAAAATACGGTTAAAACTTCTGCCCTTTCGAGCGAATGGCCTTTGTGTGCATCTGCGTGGGCTACCTCTTATTCTGATGCTAAGACGATTTCTCGGCCAAAAAAGATAAAAAGGAATCAAAAGAACAACGTCTGAAGCGAGGACAACGAGGCAACATAATGTCTGTGTGTGTCTGTGTGCGAGTGCAAATTCCTGCACCCCGTGCCCTTTTCAGAGTTTGAATGGTTTTGTAATGTTTTGTATGTCATACCAATGTGGATATTTGTGGATTGCAGATGATCGATGATGATTGTACATGATCTTGCAGTATGTGACTTTCCCGAGGTTTTCGGCATCCGGCAGATCCCAGAGCTTATGGCCTACCTGGACTATTACGTCATCGCCAATGCTGCTTGGATGTCAAAGCTGCGCTTACAGCTGATCCTGTGTTGGAACCCTGGGAATGCTGCGCCCACAATCCACACTTTGCTTAGAGACCTGACATGATAAATGTTGCTCTCCATCGTCTCCACCCTGTTCCTTGCTGCTGTGTTTTCATATTTGTTTTTGCCTCCTCTAGTTTGCTGATGTTTGCTGTGCACAATGAAATTATGAAGAGTTTGGCACAGTGAAAGACGTGTCCAGGAACAACTGAATCCGCTGGATATCTACCACTGGTGCGCCGATGAAGACACGATTCAGCTCCCAGTCGAAACCTCAGCACAACTTACTCAAAGACTCTCAAAGGATCCAAAAGATTCCAAAAGGATCCAAAAGGCATCAAAGCAAAGCATAGCTGCCATACGCGATGGCTACGGGCCATATGCAAGACTTATATAGACTTGTCAATTCAGATTCTTGGATTTTTCGTGAAAGGTCAACAGAATCCGGTGCAACCGAGATCGAGGAGCCTAGAACTCATTTCTGTGCTACCAAGCTTGGCAGTGCTTGTAGAGCTTGTAGATCGTTGTACTTGGGGTCCCTACTCGTGCAGGATGTGCAGGTCTATTAAGTATATATGACTAAGTCACTCTGACATCAAGAGACACTCAAGTTAACACATGATTCCTGACAGGCTTTTTGGTGTGTCCATGTCAGAATCTGATTGGAAAGACTTTTAGGTGTGCATAACAGTCTTGCTGTAAAATCTCCGCTCTGGGTATTTGGAGGGTCTTGCAGGACTATTGCCAGACAAGCCCTTTCTCGTCGCTCGCTCTGTTTGAGAGTGGTCAATATTTTAGTATTTCTATGTATTTCTTAATATTTAATTATTTCTTATTTCTTGCAAACCAAGCGGAAAAGTTGCAACTTGAACAAGCTTGTGTGCCTCTGGCGAACTGAGACTGATACTGATACTCTAGTCCTGCAAAGCAAGACATGTACTACACTGGACCCAGACACTGACCCAAAAAAGATGCCCGTATTTGCAATGCTAGATTCGTTTGCTCCATGTAAAACATTTTCCCACCCCTACCATGTACATGGTTGGCCAACCCAAAGCATCAGTTTACAAGATCAGTGCTTTGGAGCGTCACCGCTTGATATACAAGTCTAACATAGTCTAACATAGTCTGACCAGGGAAGTGCATGGAAGTGTGACATTTGAAATATTTGGCGCTCGCGGAATCTAAAGCCCGCCGAGCTGTGCCATTCATGGATGTTTTTTTTGTTACATGTAGTGGCCTGTCTTGTCTACACTTGTCTAGAACCGTATCTATCAAGCCAATTCCCACCACAAATTTGGCATACTTTGGCATCTACAACCCTTTTCAATAATTTCAATATTATACAATAATATTTTTCAGTTGCAACTCTATGCTGTGCAAAGCGGCTCACTGAATTCAAGGAACATTATGCAGTGAGCTCTCAGCGCTTACAGGATGCTCAAAGTGACTCGTGTGCAAACCAAGTGTTGGATCATATTTCCATTCTCTCTTGCAACAGCAGATTGGTCAATATCTATCACTGTTCTTCTCTGGCTTACAGATTTCTCCTGTGTTTATTGCAATTTGCTGAACTGCAGACACATCATTGCAAAATGTAGCAGGTGGCACTGTCACACTATGGCACGACAATGAGTTGCAACAAATTCTGGGGAACTAGTGACAATATGTGACAATTGTGACACCAGTATCGCTGACTGACACGACAGCGGTGAATATCATACGATATATTTGCGCTAGAACACAAGCTTGCAAACCAGGCACATGTACAGTTAGCATCAAACAGCCGTTTCTCGTGTTCTGCTCCCTCCCACCTCGGAATTTTCAGATGTTGCAATGCTTTCTCATGTGCTTGCAACAGGGTGAGAGTGTTTGTTTGTGTCTACCCAGCACAGTATGCATTGATTACATGCGAATGTCATGTACCTTCCATTACCTTCCCATATCATCAGCACTGGCACAAAGGCAACGCTCTCTACTACATGGTCCGCGACATCCGAGAAGCTACAGTGGCACCTTTGAGAAGAATGAAGGCAATGAAGGCGGCTAACCAAAGGTACCAAAGGTATTGCAGCAGACACAAAGTGCTTGCACCTCAGATCCATTGGGCATCAGGCAGAGTAGATTTCTCAGCAGCTCAGCATCAAGCGGAAGGTATATCAGGTCAAGCATGCCTTACTGCTTGGACTCGTTCGTGCAGGCAGCTACAACAACTCGCGCAAAAAAGACAAACCGAACATCACGTCTTCCGAGAAAGAGTCCCCTGGCAGGAAAGATAGAATATAAATGAATAAGCATCTGAAAAAAAATGATGGAACCCACGCCTGCATTAGATGTGCTCTGATGCAGTACAGCTTGTACTGGCTGGCGTGCCGCACCTTGCTTGCTGTAATATAGGCTATATACTGTAGAATGTTAGAGAAGTATAGAGAAGTATAGAGAAGGCTCATCAAGTATCCACAAGTGGGGTCAAAGCTTGGGTCAGATTGACTCAGAACTTCCTTCAGGTCCCTACAATTGTCACCATACTCCATTCACGCCTAGTTCAGTACCAGGCCACATGGCGGTGACGTTGAGGAGCCCAAAGATGGCACAACGGGACGCAGCCTTTTGGCTGCACAAAAGGATTGAAAAAGGAATGGATCCTTTTTCATACGTCTATATTATTTATATCACGAAGATTTGGTATCACTTCTACACTTTGAAGTTGGCGATATGATAAATTGATGCCTTCCAAAATCTTCCCCTCTAAGACTGCAGCTGGAGTCCAGGAGTCCAGCATGCAAGAAGTAAGGCATCAAAGACCGACCCTGTTGCCTGGGTGGCCAACACATCTGGCGTGGTTGGTTTTGTGACTTTGCTTCAACTTTGTTTCAATAAATGTCCCAATGGCATGCAGTGCCTGCAAGTTGATGTCATACGTGTTAGAGATATTTCGAATTCAAGACATATTGTAGATCATTGTAGACTTTGCTGAATCATTTCAAGACAGATTGAGCTCTGTTTGGCGTTGTTCAGAACGCAGAGGAGCCTTCTCTTACCATATGTTACTATTATGTTACGAATGTTGCCTTTCTGAGGCTCTGAATGGCGTGATGTTGGTGGGTGCCCACCATGAGAGAGGAAAGGCGATGCCCACAGCTTGGCATCTTGGCAAACGAGTGCCATAAGAATCCGGTCCCTTTCCATCCCTTTCCATCCCTTTTCCCAAAGTTTTCCCAAAGTTTTCCCAAAGTTTTCCCAAAGTTTTCCCAAAGTTTTCCCAAAGTTTTCCCAAAGTTTTCCCAAAGTTTTCCCAAAGTTCCACATGTTCCGCGATCTTTTAAGATTTTCTACTTCTCCATCAATATGATCACTGCATATCACTGCAAGCTTACAACTTGTGAGGTAGAGATTCGTTTCCAGGATTTGTACTGTATGGATTTGTAAGAGTTTTTGATGGCATCTTCCGCTGACCAATAGGGGGAATCCGGGCTGAAGATGGCTGAAGTATATCATAGTCATAGTAATCATAGTATATCCTATCCTGAATCTGTCGTGCTTCAACACTCGTGTTTGTAACAGTGTCGAGGCCCGACCTTCACAGCCTGACCTTGCTTTGATATATTGTGTGAGTCCTTTTTGGATTTTTTTGGTGTGTTGTTTATGTTCCGAGACAAGTAGCCTGCGACTCTTCTTGTTGCTTCTGAACCAAGGCACTTTGACAATTGCGGGGGGCACGTGGATGCAACAGGACGCATGTCAGAGAAACTGTACGTTAACAATCGTTAACATCTCCACATTATCGCATTTGGACACTTTACAAATGATGCAGCCAGCTCCACTCGACTTGATCTATTCTCTTCTAGTTTCTGCTAGCAACGACAGACAACTTTTTCAGGCATTGAGACAGCTTCCCAGTTCTCGACAATAGATTGGCTCAAGAGCACAGGACATTACCACTATCATTTTCCAGCCTCCTGCTTTCTTGGTCATCAAGGTTGGCGGAGATCTCAACATGTTCACGAACATGTTTCTACAGTACCATGTTTCAACATGGTTGACTGAAATGTGCCAGAAGCTAACACGTCCAGGTCATGTGACGCCCGGAAGAGCAGACTGGTGGGCACAAGAAGATCCAATGGCCTTTTGGCCAGCCCTTTCAAAGCCATCACCAGTTCTGGGCCATGCTTTGGAGACGCCCTCAGATTTAGCTACCAAGAGGAGCAAAGAGGTATTCAGAACCAACCTAGACTTTGCACACTTTCGCAAAAACAATCTAAAAAACCCACAGGTCAAGGCTCAAGGACTTCTCTATCACTTGCTGCAAATGGAAGACAAGCGTTGTTGTTGGAGAAACATTGAACTTCAAGGACGGGATTCCGATTCGTGGTCCTTACGGAAGTGATGGACGTCTTGTGAGTCCCAGCGAGTTGGATGAATGCAATGGGCGCACCACGACCAACGAGCAAGGGGAGAAGGCGAACTGCACTGGAAATGCACAGGGGGCATCGGGGGCATCGGGGGCATCGCAACATGTTGCAACACTGGAAATGGCCGACTGACAACGCACAGAGCTGCAACACTTTCACCATTACAACCTGCATCCAACATGCATAATTCCAGTATGCATTAGCAAGTTTCAGAAGCAATGAAAACAGGGTTTTCTTTGGGTTCAGCACGCAAGGGCGCAGTACAGAGTTTCAAGGGGTACAATACAGTGGGCACGGTGGGTATGGCCAGATCGGCGTGCCTAGCTGAATTTGACCAGATGGCGACAGAGAGAGAGAGAGAGAGACCTGCGCTTTTTGCAGTCATAATATCACAATTCACAGGTTTTTTTTTGGCATCCACATTTCCTGGTATTCACGTGTTTTGGGCCAGCCTGGAGAAGCGATGCGATGCCGAAAACATTGGTGGCTGAAGATAGCGAACTTGCTCACAGTTGTGCTGTTCTTCAACGAAAACATTTGATCCCACGTTGTCCCAAGAAACAACTTGGCTTTGGTTTTCTTGAAGTACTTACCTGCCCCCTTCCTTCACAAGCCCTCTCACCCCTTCACACGTCTGGGGGCGCGGCCAGCTGTTGGGTAGTTCCCCTTATTGCTCCAACATTGCCAGAACAAACCTATGACCTAAACCAACCCCCCCACCCCACCATGTGAGCCGATGTTTTGTGATTGGTCTAATCCCGAACAGTTTCACTCCAACATGCCACGTATGCCATCAGTTTTTTATTTCCTCATCCACTTTTCATGGTGTTTAGCTTGCTAGGAATACCACTACGTTTGGTCCGTCTCTGATCCTTTCCTGCCACCCTGCTTTAAGCTGCAACCTGCGCCGCTGAAAGCGAACAAGACGAATGGTGCCCTGGCTGCAACTAGAAGACGCACAGGTTCATAGTTTCTAGATGTTGAGAGCGAAGGGGAGAGAGAGAGAGAGAGTGAGAGAGAGAGAGAGAAAATCATGGAATGGAATGGAGTGGACTGGCATGGCCTGGCGTGGCGTGGCGTGGCATCACATTGAATGAATGAAATGACATGACATGAAATGGAACGGACTGGAACGAAATGAAATGAAATGACATGATTTGAAATGAACTGAAATGAAGTGAAATAATATGAAATGAAATAATATGAAATGACATCATATTATATATATATATATATATGAAATTAATGAATGAAGGAATGAACGCATGAATGAAATAAACGACATGAATGAAAGGAAATGACATGAAATTACATAACATAAATGGATATAAATTGATAATCAATGAACAAATGACATGAATGACATGAATGACATGAATGACATGAATGACATGAATGACATGAATGACATGAATGACATGAATGACATGAATGCATGCATGCATGCATGCATGAATGAATGAAATAATGAAAACATGAAAGAATGAAAGAATGAAAAAATGAAAGAATGAAAAAATGACATGGAATGAATGAAACGGAATGAATTACATGGAATGAACTGGAATGAATGGAATGATGGAATGGAACGGAACGGAACGGAACGGAATGGAATGGAATGAAATGAATGGAACGACCGTTTTTAAGAACAACCTTTGTTCGGTACTGGAAGCAGGGGTCACCATCTTCATTAGATAATGCTTAATTATTCATATTTGCAACCTGAGACCGAGGTGATATTTGCCAACAAAGTGGTGAGAACCTCCAGCACACGGCATCTCCAAAAGGAGAGTATTTTTGGGTGCTGCGTTCACATGGTTGTCCAGACCACCCATATTTTGGCGAACCAGTGAAGGTGGGTGCTGTTTCTTAGCCGCAAGGCAACTGGGAAACATGCCAGTTGTCCAAGTGAACAAGATTGTGTGTCAGAAAGCAGACTTGACTAAGCAGTAAACCATCACGAACTATGGCGAACTATGGCGTTGGCGCATTCGCATGTCATTGTATCAAATCTGTCAGCCTTTGCAGACAAAGGTTGCTTCTGTGCTTGACAGAGCTGCAGCGATTCGGAAATTGGAAGCCACTTTGCCGAAATATGCCGAAATTCTAGCTGTACAAAGACATGTAGTTATATATCTGAAATCACTATTGACATGTTTGGATGGCAGTTCACTGAAGTTCCATCAATTTCCCTCAAGATCGGAAGACACAAGGTCTTTCGCCTCTAGATGCTTTTAGGACAAAGCGCCATAAGTTGAAGTTTTCAGACTTCTGAACAGCTTTTCCTGTCAGTTGTTGGATTGCCTGTCAGTTGCATGAAGAGGATAAAGAGGCTTGAACATCATGAGTGATCCCATTCATACCGCCGAGTTAGATGTTTTCTCATTTACGATTCAGGAATATTTAGCATATATTTATATTTACTGCCAAAGTTGCATAAAGTTGATGCATGTTCTGCATGTTTTGCATGTTGCTGTGTCATAGTACGGTGGCCGTGTAGCAAGAATTGTGCATGTGCAAAGAGAAGATCAGTGTAGTTTCTCCTGGCTTAGAATTGAATGACATTGACATGTATTGCAGAATTGGAATGCATTGAAGCTTTCAACTAAGGTTTGCTCAGCTTCCTCAGGCAGGTCAAGGATTTCTTTCGAGGATAAGATCGAACAAGTTTTCTGGATCCAGCTACTGTACATCTCATGAACTACTGGGTGGTCTGGACGGCTACAGAATGCCAATGGAAAGACATCAATATAGAAATGACCCACGCATGCCACTGGCCAAGAGCTGCTGACTTGTGCAGCTGCGTCCAGTCAGGTGAGGGCAGTGTGGCGCAGCCTGGCTGCAATTTGTGACAGTTCTTTTCTTCATTTTGCTTCTGCTTTTGTGCTGCAGAGAAAGCACATGAAAGCACTACAGTAGCTGGCTACGACGTGCAACCCATGTGCAACCGGTCTCAGCACATTTTGTCGAGGGATCTTGTACAATCTTGTATAGATTTCTGATTAACTGTCTGAAATTAGTGAGGCTCCTAAGGCTTCCCCTCTCGCACGTCCGAGACATACAGACATGATGCTGGCCGAATTGATTGCCTAAAGAGCTTAGAATATCGCTGTGCATCTCAGCCAGGATTGCACAAAGGTTGCAGATGGTTTTCTCTCATCGCATAATGTAGTTTGCTGCAAGAAGTCCGACCGAGTGATTTTTTTTTGCACGTGTAGATCGGAAGCAATTCAAAGCATTACTCGTACAATCCTCAATGATAAACAATTATAGTAATGATAATCATAGATAATCAATGTATAAGCTGCCAAATACATGCCCAATATATATATATAATTATATATATATAATTATATATATAATTATATATATATATAATTATATATATATATATTGGTCCAACATACCCAATATAGCCTTTCTCAACATAGAGGCGCCTATCCCAGCAAAAACTTCTGGTACTGGCAGTTGTCGTCACGAAGCGACGACCAGAATATGAGTTCCAACTGCCCCGTTCAGCGTGATTTCATTCATCCGCCCCAAGCCAAGCCCTTCTCCTACCAATCTAAACATCGCGGAGACACCCCTTGGATGCGCCTTTCAACTCATGCATTTCAAGTGTATGATTGCATGCCCAAACCGCATTTCTTGCATGATACATATATATATATACATGATATGAAAGGCAGGTTTTTGAAGGACCTCCAAGCGTAAGGCAGCATCCTAATGGGCAGCATGCAATTGCAACGTTTCTTTGTAATGGCTATTTTGCAGGCATGTGGGTGGTGTTCGCTCTTTGAGCGGCAGCAACAACAGCTGCAGCGTTGGCTGCAACACCGGATGGTGCCGGGGCCGTTCGTGCTTGACTGTGGGTACAATACTCATTGAATTTCTTTGCCGCATTTAGAAAAGCAAAGCCGTGCAGATATGCTACAAGTAGATAGAAGTAGTCCACTTTAACGTTGAACAGAAGCTATAATATAGACTTCAGATATCTTTGGATGATATATTTCAATGCTAGGTTCGCATGTGAGTTTGTCACTCACTCTTGGTATGATGCTAAGATTTGTT
>Ga0126342_10020415_pt1 | contig 11136 bp, 10 predicted proteins | sample Cyp1metagenome_FD_92528 | JGI IMG/M metagenome (GOLD analysis project Ga0126342, IMG submission 92528) | Coral microbial communities from Lord Howe Island, Old Settlement Bay, Australia - Cyphastrea 1 metagenome | ecosystem: Host-associated > Invertebrates > Cnidaria > Coral ...
GGGTAATTAGATGAAAGAGAGAGAGATAGATAGATCGATAGATAGATAGATACATAGAAAATAGATAGGTAGGTAGGTAGATAGTCAGAGAAAGAGATAGAAAGAGTGAGAGAGATCAAGCACTTTTCAGTCCATCAGTGGCTTCGCTCTGCCATCCCTGATTCACAACAACCAACCTCTCCTATAGGTTTCCTATTTTTGAAACTTCCGCGACCGCCTTGTGCGGTACTACTGGTATATATATATTATATATATATGTATTATATATATATGTATTTTATATATATACATGTATTATATATATGTGTGTATTTATACCTTGTAAGCCATCTACAGTACCTTCTTTTTTTAGGGTTGCTCAAGAAAACCAATGTTTTTTGAAAAAAACAGTTTTTTTTTTAACAGTGTTTTTCTTCACACTTCAATTTCGTGGAAGTGGTTGCTTCAACCAACAAAACTCTTACCCTTGCCCAGCACACACTTTTCCCACACATCTTGTATCTGATCAACCCGCAATCTTTCCAAACGGAGAAACAGCCAATCAAGTAGCGCTCAAGTGTCCGCCACATGACCGTCCGTATGGATACCCGTCGTGATAAACGGGATACTCGCCCGATTACATCTTCGTCAAGCTGACAACTGCAACTCATAGGGTTCTGTGAGAACCCAAATTCCAAGGCTTCAGCACGTGGCCTTATCATCATATGATGCATCGAGTGCAATTTTGGGTAAAGTGGGAAAAGGCTTGGCTGCCCAATGTCAAACATCTGCTGGGCCATGAAGCAATATGTTGCAAGGAACTCCAGTCCACAACTCGAAGAATAGAGGCATTCAGCCTTGTCCAGGAAGAAGCCACCTTGGAAAAAACAGCTGAACATAGCATTGAGCTTTGCAGTCCCTGCACGGCAAAGAGCTAAGAGGCCTCTGTCATCTTGAGGGAGATCCTTCAGCAACCTTAACAGCCACTTGCAGAAGTTGGTGGTCAACGCACCCTTGTGCCAGCGACCTTGTTTGCCGGTCTTGTCGTCGTAGGACATCAAGTAAGGCGTGATTTTGGATTGTTTCTTTCATCCATGCAGGTCATGCCTGCTAATCAAATGCATCTATGTTGTTATCTATTTTATCGTTAAATCATGAGCCAGCCTCTCCCAATCGACCGACCCGGTGGAAATCTGACAATCACATTCCCCAATTATGGTTTACCTACTGCGCCAGAACCCACTAATATGACCCAAATGCTATATATTGTTTTGATGTACTATGTTTTGGGGGCATGATGTGGTAGAATTATATGAAAACCCAGCTATATAACCAATATATTCCCAATAGCAAAAAAAACAGGTAAAAAAAAAACAACACGGTTCTTTTCATAATTACGGATAATAGTAGGGTTTTCATTTTTCAACCCAAAAAAAAGTGGGTTACCGGCTTAGTAGGTATATATATATAAATAACTACATATATATATATAATTATATATATATATATACCAAATATGCAAACCTAGGTTTACCCTCAAAATATGTAATCCCTGAACTGGTGGCACAACTTTGGCCATCCCCGACGTGCCCAGTACGTTTGTTCCTACGAAGCTCAGCACTAAAATAGTCATGTCTGTACCATGTCGAAAAACATAGAATATGATTTTAGGATATTTTAGGTCATCCCACCATTAGGATTTCCCTGAAGAATTTTATTGAATTATATATATATATATAGGAGGCATATCCTTATGATTGATGACCATCTTCCAATATTGGACAATCAGGTGGTCGGTGAAGTGGTGAAAAAAACATGAAATAACCCAGCGATGCACAAACCCAGCTATACCCTCCGGTCATTTGTAGCTATGGACCATGGCCATCCATGGCCCATTTATGATGCCCGATGGTGATTTTCCAGCTCGCAAACTGTTGAATTACCAGAGGGTAACTCACTTATAAAAATAGATATCTCAAAATAGCTATATTCTTACTAAATAATCTAAATGATATGTCAAAATTCAATTCTACAAAAAGAAAACAACAAATGTAAACCCAGGCAACTAAGATATCCCATCCGCTGTGCGGTCATTGGTAGTCTCTGAGCTGGCCCACTGTCGCTCTTGCCATTGGACCAGTCTTGCCTCGTGGTGAGAAAGTGGTGGGAAGATTCTGAGATCTCGTTGAAAACCGAATGGGAATGCGGAGATAGTGGGGATTCTAATGGGGATAAATGGGATAAGCAACCATATATGATTCTTGTGACTGAAAATGCTTCGCATAGCCCCAATTTATGCTATGTGGCCATGGTCAAGTCACATGGGCCATGCGTCCCACCGTGATATCGGGAATCCTTATATTGGCCATTGCTGCAACCATCTGCCACCCATTTATGGTGGTATAACTATGTAACCATCCCCCAAAATAATCAAATCTGGACACAGTATATCCAACTTTCGACTTCCAACGGTATAGCCCCCCTTTTTTTCGCGAGCAATTGGGGATGGCTATTTGACAGCCTGAGATCAGGTTTTCACATCCTCCAACTCAAAATGAGTCTGTCGTGGGGCCCGTAGGGAGAAAATAGGTAATGAATAGTAAAGATAGGTATACCTGAGGCATCTTCCGTGATGCTGAAAATTGTTTCAATGCAGGATTCCTACATTGAAAAAGAAAACTCAGTACAACAGTGCATCCCCACAGTGTACTGATAACCCACGATAAAATCACTATTTGACATTGGAATTATATGTTTCGCTATTCTGAGGACGCTCCTAATCCACGGGGATTTGGAAGATCTTGCAAAGCTGGCAATGAAAAGCTGGGTGGGCACTTGTGTAGGAAAACATCACCGCGTAAACTACCATGATTGACAGAACCCAGACTTCGAGTTTGACATGGGTTGGTACATGTCCGATTTTTTTCACATCACCCAACAAAAAGGAAATCATAGCATCTCCATCAGCTACTTTTTCAAGCAATGTGAACATGAACAGCGGGACATTTGGAGGTTTCCTGGGGGTACCCTAAATCATCCATTTTAATAGGATTTTCCATTGTATACAACCATTTTGAGGGTCCTTCATCTATGGAAACCCCCATTGACCAACCTTTGAACGCGAACCATAACCATGGATGACGGGCAGTTCAATGTGCGCATCACTGAGGCTGGCACTTCTCATTCTTGTCCCAACCTCAGAGGCCATTGACCCAACGGGGGAAGACCCCAATGGATGGTTCCAAAGAAACAAATCTATGAAGACAACATAAGACAACGCTTTCAACCCAAGATATCAAGATATACCAAGTGCAGTTTTTCGTCTGTTTAAGTCTTGTTTCTTGTCTCTTATATATATATAGTTATTAGAATCGAACATGGCTTGCTCGAACATGGTTTGATGGAAAATCCTCAAAGTTAGTTCGTAGCCACCTAAACCTGCAATCGGGGACGTGAGCCGCTCTGAAATGCGTTGTATCAAAACACTGGCCCAACAAATTGGTAATCCAAATTGTGCGACAAGGATTTGAATGAATATATTTGATGTGCTGCCTGGTGGATTTTTTTGGGTTTGGGGCCTTGGTGCATGGTGAAATTTGTTGTCAAATTTCGGTGGATATGTTTAAAGAGGAAAATTAAAACAAATCAAAATTCGCCAGTTCTTCGCCGCAAACTTCGCCGCATACTCACACTACATACTGTACTTACTCAGAAACTTCGCCGCAAACTTCGCCGGCAAAATTTCGCCAGCAAAAAAGTGCCAACAAAATCTCGCCAATTATTTGCAGTTGACAAATTAATAAGTTGCCCTTGTGGTCACTTACACAAACAAACATGCATGTTCATCGGTATGAATTTGGCAACAATTGAACAGAAATGAAAATTATAAATTTTCACTCTAACTTCATTCTGCAGAAAATTTGGCCTAAATTTTGATCCATTTTGTCATTTCCACAAATTCCTGGGCAATCTATACACAAAAACAGGTTGATATGTTAGGGAAATAAAGGTCTCCACATGTCTCCACAATTTGCGGATGGCTGGAAATGTGTGCCAAAATGTAGAAAAAATGGGTCAACAGCTGTATACATAGTTGTCCGAAAATGAAAGGGACAAAAAATGATGGCGAATTACTATTTCTCATTGTTTAATCACCATGTTGAAGTATCACCCATGTCCAGACAAATCCACATTACATTTGTTTTCGATTTTTCTTTTTATCCGCACCCACAGCTCAATGTCTATTTCCCAGCAATTACACCAGACGTGTGAGAAGTGTCGCAAAGTAGATATTAAATGGAACATATATGAACAGGGGGAGCGCACATTCATTCAGCAACTACTTTGATGCAAAAACCAGGGTTTGATTCACAGCGAAATCCAGCCAAGCAACTGTTGCCTTTGTCTTCAGTGTTCCAATCGTCCTTCTTATCCTTGTCGTCCCATGAGTCCTCCTGCAAAAATTCAGGTCCACCATTATAATCCCATCATAATCCCATCATAATCCCATCATAATCCCATCATAATCCCATTAATTATTGCCGTCTTTGGGGGCATACCGCGGCATACCACATTTCCAACATGGCAACATCTTGCGAGTGTCCTTCTTATTCCAATCATCATCTCCAGCGCTGGTTTCCAAGTCCTGACCAATGGAGTAACTGCTTGCTGGTAAGGCTGATGATCCGAGGGCCATAAAAAACAAACCTCAAATTAATAAGGCCCTGGGCTGTTGAATTTGTTGCGGTACCATTTCAGTAGATTGCCACTATCATCACTATCTGGGGGGGTACCCCTCCATTACTCAACGGTTTATTTATCCTGGGGTTGAGATCACAGGAGCTTATTCGCTTCACCTTGGATCGTCTCTGGTCATACTCCCCCCCAAAAAATAACCCCAGTATCAGCGGATAGCACCCAGTGCTGCACAGTCTGTACAAGGAAGTGCTTGGCAAGACAGAAAATGATGTTCCCTTACATGGTCTCGTACGCGTGCTTTTGAAACCTTGACCAACTTTTCGGACTGTACCCTGATGCTTGCAATAAGAGGTTTATTGGGCAAAAGAAGTCTCCTCGGAGCCAACTCCCGTTAAACACAAAGGTGATGTCTCACTGATGCAGACTGTTGGCGCTCTGATGCTTTCCACTGATGGAACTGCTCAAGGGCCCTGATGAGCCCAAATGTCATGGACACTCGATGTGTCTCTGATGTACACTGCATGATGTGCGTAAGGATGCATGTATGTTAACACGCCTCCTTGGCATAAAGATGTTTCAATCTCGTGCCGCAGCGGTCAAACATCAGCCCCGGGATACCCAGTCAGACGGCCAGTACATGGAGAGGAACTGCCATTCCATCCACGGGATCAACTGCCCGTAGCCGGGTCACCGCACTCAGCATCGGGCAATCCGGGAATGTCAGCAAACTCATGAAGGCAGACATGCACATCGTAGCGTCCCCTCGCCCAGTGTGGGGTGCTATCTTTTCCGGTGTTTAAGAGCTCGTCGCTGACCGACTGGTTCTGGAATCCAGTAAAAAAGCTGATCAGTCCGAGTTTTATTAGAACAAAAGTGGAAAATTCAGACGAAAAAAACATGGCTTGCGTCATTTTTTTTTGTTGGTTCAAAAACCGACAACTGCACGGATCTGGGGAAATTTAAAGACATAGCTAAATTCTCCCACACCTGAAATCAGCGATTTCTGGGATATCCCCTTCTTTTTCACCATAAAAAAAGGTCGCGATATACACACAACAAAAAGTTGGTCCTATCTTCTGTCATTTCTGCTGTTGACAAACAATAAAATCCATTGAGCAGTGCTCGGAACCCTCTGTCATTCGATTATACTGATTGGTTCATAGGGATTCCGACTATTCCCACTTCATGGATTGTTGACGCTCCATAAATACGGTATATCATATTAGGATGTATAATATATATATATGTTGGGTAGTATATGGTAGTATAGTATTAATATATAGCTATTGGGATATATGGGGTAGCCTAGTATCAAGAAAAAAAACGATACAACTTATATCAAATCCCCCGAACTAATCAACAACCAGCCGAACTTGGCGTCGCCTGGACTTCCTGCGGCACGGTTTTATCTGCCTGGAGCGTTTCACCGGGGATCCGACGTGGGCTGCAGCTGCACCACCCAAGTAGGGATACAAAAAAAAATGAGAAATTAGGTATGGTAATATGGTAGGGATAGACTATTGAGAATCTAGGTATGTTCATGGAAAGTTATGAAAGTTGTATGATGTTAGGCATGATCAACCTTGATCAACCGGCATGGGCTGTCCATATCTATGTCATGGTCAGAGTTCTGCCTCTGGAACCATGGCCTTGGAGGGTGTAACCACCGTTCAAAACACCACAAGTATACAAGTCAGGTTCAAACCACAAGAAGGAACATGCACGGATGCACATACAAGGACCTCTTTTTTTGATTTTTAAGCGATCTGATCTGGGGGACTGGGGGACCATTTGGCCTTGCCTTCAATATTGCCTACAAAGTTGAGAAAGGGGATGGCCACTCGAGTAGCAGGGTGAACCAAAACCCTGAGTGTTGGATTCGAGTCACCTTTAAGGGGGAGATCAGTCTGGGTATGGGTCAAAATTCGATGAATCACAAAATATCGTGACAATCTTAGTGCTACCCATAGGATCCATGTATGGTATATATGCTAACATTTGGGGTATATTGATGGTAAATGTTACCATATATATATATACATATAGCATACATGGATCCTATGGGGTAGACTTTGGGCTAGAGGCCTATAGGAAGTTGCGAGACAACTCCAACCCATATGTGTCTTTCTGCGGTACAGAAATTTGAAATCATTTCAGAGATTTGAATCCCCGTGTTGCAAAATATGCAAATCCAACCCGCCGAGAAGTAAGAGTGTGAAACTGACAACCATCTGTCTGAAAATGACTTCCATACTGTTCATTAGCCCCCCAAAAAATGGTTCAACATTGAAGCAATCATAGTGAATATGTGAACATATGTGAATAATTATATGCAAATTAGGAATCTGCCATAAGCAAAGACCAACGACAAGAATTTCGGGTCGTTCTTGAAGAACCCGACAATGGGTCATAGATTGGGGCGATTTCGCTACCGTCCCACCGACCAACCCTGCCATGTGTTGGGGGTTGGAAGACTCTGATGCGCTTGCCTCTAAAACTGGGTGATTCTCAAAGTCTATATGGGTATGTCTGAAAATGGGGTATACCCCCAATTATAGCCATTTAGTAGGGATAATGATCATTAACCATTGGGTGTAGGGGTACACTATTTTCAGACAAACCCATATGCTGGTTGGGAGGATGGTGACTATATTCCGTGGTGCAGTCGGTGTAAGTTTAACAATCTGGACACGCAAATAGGTGAACCCCCTGTGTCCGAATGGCCGCTTCAACCACCAACCAAACAGTCTGACAGGGACCAGTTCATCTCCTGCCAACCAGCTATCGTGGTTCCTCAAAAAGACTAAACAATCTTTTGCAGGATATTGTTGGTGGTTTTTACACCATAGCTTACAGGTTTCCAACATTTTCTCCCCTGCGGTTGCCAGAACTTTGATTCTCCATTTGGGAACACAAAACCCTACAATCCTCCACTGAAACAAACACACCTTTGGACCATCCATATGACCCAACCTCAACGATGTCAACCCCCCTCATGCAGGACCTTGCGCATGATGTTGGCGATGTACTTTGCCTCCTGCTCGTTGCCCCACTTCAACCTCTGCTGATGTTTAATCAAAATTCGAGGAGTCGGGGCGGAACCTCCGTCCACTGGGGGTAAAATCTACAGGGGGGCAAAACATGTTGGCAATGTGCAGCCGCTTTTTTGATTCAGTTGTATGGAAACCAACATAATGATATGTGGGGTTGTTTGAATATGGTACCCCAAATCGGGGGGATACCATGTACGACTTTCAGACACACACTTAAATATAAAGTTAGTTATATCTCCCCTTAGAGCTCCATTTTTCCCACGATATCCACTCTATTTGATGCTGAATTTCAAGCAATAGCCAGGATCAAAGCCATCTTGGTGAAAAAGAAACTCACCTGGTTGGTGGTTCAGCCACCCCTCTGAAAAATATGAGTTCGTCAATGGGAAGGATGACATCCCATATAGAAAATGGAAGTCATAAAATTCCATGGTTCCAAAGCCATATTGGGGGCCACTTTTTTGGTGGGATTTCCAATGAAATCACCAGAAGATCATGAAACTTAACACAGCTACACATGTCACACACCCGTGCGTTCATCTATTGTTGCTTCCATGTATATATCCAACATATCCCCATTTTTAGCTGGTTATACTTGGGAGTTTAGTTCCACTTATGTTCCACTTACAGTATATACAAGTGCATATTCACCATAGAGTAAATCCACTTATATTCACTTATAAGGTGAATAAACAACCAATTATATATCCAGTTATTACTAATTGGTTGCTTATTCACCTAGACCCCAGTTCTGGAGATCCCCAGTTGGCGCTTAGCGACAGCAAGGTGTAGGCTTCACCGGAGTCTTCGGCACGACCTGACCAGCAAGGATCGGCTGTCATAAAACATATGAAACATTTATGAACAGCAAAGGACACATTGGATAAATCATCGTTTATAATATCATAATGTTGTATATTGGTTTGATGTATCATAAATGAGTGTTGCTCCAATCCTACCGTCAATAATATGAGACTCTATAATCATTTGTAATCAAACGATATGGACATCTCCCGGAGAAATGGTTTTTTTCACCACATGCCAAATATAATGCCAGATGTCCTGTGGATGGGCCAGCGAAATCCTGCACCACCAAAAGGATGGTTAAAACCCCAACAAAATCATGGGATAAACCATCTATCAACTGGTGATACCCGGATTTCGCAACCATCCACAGTATCAGCTGGCCCATCCCCTGGTTGATGTCGTTCCCCAACCAAAAAATTGGCGAATTTGGTGAAATCATCTCACAACGGGTCCTCCATGAAAAAAGGAGGTCATGTTGATCGCAAGTCCATGGCTTTTCGAGTTCACAAAAACTGCCAAAGAGTTCGCAAAAAATCTGAAAAAATCACCAATCTTCCAGTACACAGGTCTTCTAAATCACACAAAATCTGCATCAAGTGTGTTCATACAGAAAAGTAGTATCTGTTCCAATTGTGTCACTGTCCGTAGACAGCAGCTCCACCGCGAGCCGACATATCTCTGTATCCTCCTGGAGTTGAAATCCTGTTGTCGCACTGTTGTCACTCATGCTGCACAGGTTGTCATGAAGACCCAATATATTGGGTAGTATAATCTCATGAAATCATCAACCAACCATCATGTATCACTTATATTCACCACATTGTTGATGTTCAAAAAAAATAGAACCCATGAATTGCATGGCTATCTTCCCATCAGCCGAAAAAAGGGCTTCCTTTCGCAAGCACCTGTGCGTCCAATTCGGTGCACATAGTCCTCCTGGCCCTTGGGCGCCTGGGGATAAAAAAAGGCGATGACTGAGGCAATCTTTTGCCGAAGCTTGGTGTCATCCCCTGGTAATTTCGAAACTCCATAGGGTCTATTATGGTTAACTATGATGGGATATTTGATATTAATAGTGGCTAATAGTGGTTAATGATGGTTAATCATTGGTTAATTATTGCTGGTTGGTGGTTTCAACCTACCCCTCTGAAAAATGATGGAGTGAAAGTCAGTTGGGATTATGACATTCCCAACTGAATGGACAGTCATAAAAATCATGTTCCAAACCACCAGGGGTCAATATGGGTCAATCCGATTTTGCTGGCAAAGGCTGAGACACATCTGAACTTGAATGGATCAAAACACCCAAACTGGATACGACCAGCGAAAACAATGGGAATTGACCCAACAAATGATATATAGCCCACTTACAAACTGGGATGAACCAGCAAGTAACTACGCAAAACGGCCTATTTGTAGATTCTGTCTATTAAACATCATGATTTTCCATAGCAAACCGTTGGTTTACTGGAGGGTATCTAGCCATTTCGGTGGTAGACCTGAAAATGGGGTGTATCTGCCACATGCCCATTTTGATAGGAATATATAATAATAGAGGATAATAGCATTGGATAATGATGATGAACCAATGTTTATGGATCTCGGATATGTGAGGTACAAAAGAGGAACATATGGAAACATATGGTCAACCAGCTAATTTGGGGTACCCTATAGTTTAGGTAAACCGATGTGATTCTTGGAATTGTTAGATCTAAAATGGTCTAAGCCGGGTTTACCCTCTGGTAAACTGTTACATAACTATGGAAGATCACCATTTTGTAGCTGGGGAAATCCACGATTTCGACTGGGCCATTTTCAATAGCTATGATAGTTTACCAGAGGGTATATCATCAAACAACTTGTTCTATCCGTCTAGCTGCTAGAAGACAATGGATTCCACTGGTGATATTTCGTGTACCACAAAAAGAACAGGGGAGTGGTTGGAAGAAAATGAAGGGAACAACAAAAACAGAAGACAAAGAGATTATCGCATGATCAAAAACACTGGTTGCCTGTAAGACACCATACCAATTCTCAGGTTTCTTCCAAAACCCATTCATACCTAAACTATACATACCCTAAAGATCCGAAAATGATACTTCTTTTCGGTACAGCGAACAAGCTAAGTAGCTGTAGATGTTGGAGGGAGCATATCCTGCCGATTTCTGTATCCTCATCCAATGGTTGCTGAATATTATGCAGCCACATATTGGGTTATGATTCCGCATCATATTAAGCGTTTTCTTCCCCCAAGGCCCAATATCATGGCGGTTAATGTCAAGTCAGGATTAATCAACAGCCCGTTATTAATCATCCTCCTCCTCCCCCCAAAAAAAATGCAATTAAAAAACAGGTGGTCCCCCAGTATTAATAAACACCCCCGATTAAAAAACCTCCAGTGCTGAAATCCATTTTTTATCCAACAATGTTTATTTCCAATTCTATTTATTTCCATTTATTTTTTACATTTTTTTTAATCATCATTGTTATACTTAAGGTTTAAGTTGATCATTGAAAATTTCAAAAAACAACTATTCCCCAAATGATCGATTTTTAATTAAAATCTTTATAAAAATCATCAGTTTGGATAGCTCCCAAA
>Ga0126342_10020416_pt1 | contig 11135 bp, 8 predicted proteins | sample Cyp1metagenome_FD_92528 | JGI IMG/M metagenome (GOLD analysis project Ga0126342, IMG submission 92528) | Coral microbial communities from Lord Howe Island, Old Settlement Bay, Australia - Cyphastrea 1 metagenome | ecosystem: Host-associated > Invertebrates > Cnidaria > Coral ...
AGACATACAGACATACAGACATACAGACATACAGACATACAGACATACAGACATACAGACATACAGACATACAGACATACAGACATACAGACATACAGACATACATACATACATACATACATATATATACATATATATACATATATATATATATTTATGAACTAGTTGCCTAATATGTGACAAGTCTTTGTGTGGCGCTCATCCAGGCGGCCGTCGAACGTGCCCGTGCCTTCAACCTGGACTGGTTCGCGGCACCGCTCTACGAAGGTTCGGAGCGGTTTTGAGCTGGGGGTCTCCATATTCCGGACCTGCGTGATAACTAACCATTCAACTCATTCAACTATGATCCACTTGGATCCTGTCCACCTTTCCTGCGAAACTGCTACGCTTTCTTAGGCGACTACCCGCAGCTCATGCGCCAGCGCGTGGGCCAAAGGCTTCCGCGCTTCACGGAGACGGAGAGGAAGTTAGTGAAACTTGATGAAACTGGATTTTACTCATAGACATAGGTTTAAGAATGGGATACAAAATTGGATAATAGAGTGATCCAGGCCCTGAAGCATCCTGCGCCGGTGTTCTGGGGTAAAGATGGAGTGTATTCGAAATTATCAGAAAGACATGCCCAGGAATTGGCCCAGGAATTGGCCCACGAATTCCATTATTTCCGGTTTCCATATTGACAACGTTTGCATCTCATTCCATTGTGCGCGGTCCTTGCAGAACCATTTATGCCTGTAAAATCCCATCCGCGACGCCCTGAAAGTATCAGGGGATCTAGCAATATTCAGAGTAGTTGTAATTTGTAGATGTGAACCCATTACACCGGGGTATATGTATTATATTTATACTGTATATCATAATAATCGGGGTAGGCGTTGACTGGAATGATCGTCCCTTGTTTAGACGGTAGACGTACTAGGAATTACTAGGACACTATCATTCTTAGTGACGCCGGCAATCTGGCTCCGAGGAGAGGATCCAACGACTTCTTTGCCTTGAATTGCTATTCTGCGAGATACATTTGCGAAGACAACTTCTGGCGGAACTTGCAGAACACTCCGGCCAAATTGAGGACTGCCTAAGGGAAAAATCCAACTGAATGGTGTTCCAAACCTTTGTTGGTTGATGATTGTATGGGACTATACTGCCCAAGACATCGGGGATTATCATAATATAGGATAATGCAGTATGGAAATCCCTATTAACCATGCAGTATAAGGGCACCACACAGGCTTTTGAACACTGCTCAATTGATGCTAGGATCGGTGTGTTGTATGTCGTTTATTTTGCTTGATATCTCCCATTTGCTTTGGGTTCTGCACCAGTTGCTGTCCAAGATACAGTAGAGACGGTCCCACTGTGGCACCATGGTGCAACAAACTGTCTCAAACTTGCTGATCCATAGACACCTTTTGGCAATTTAATTCCGAAAAAAATTGTTCGAAGGGAAAAAGTCGAGAACTACTCCGACAGACTTGAGGGTAAAAGACACCCACCAAATTTTGGACAGCAAAACCGTGACTTATATAGATGGAAAGAAGACCCCTTCTACCGTAGAAGATTTCAATAACAGAAGCCGAGAAGCCTCTATAGTTTCCGAAGAAACCACCAATAATCTTATTTTTTCAATCAAATTCGAGCCTGCAAACATCAGGATTTTGCCCTTCGTCTCGGAGGTCTTGGTGCAAAAGCTCAAGGTCGCCCTGTCAGCCGACGCTGCTGCCGACCCTGCGGAAGTGCCGGCAGCGGCCACGGGGGGGCCAGCCACCCCCTCGCCACAGACTCTGCCGACGACAAGCTGGACGAAAGATGCAGGAGGGTCGGGCGTGAAATGGGATTTCATCAGCAACAAATTGAGGTGTTGACCAGGAAGATACAGGATTCTTACAAGCAAAAAAGATTGGGTTTCAACAAATTTTGGATTTCACGCGAGAATCACGATCTCACCAACAGAAATAGGGATTTCATCAGGAAGATAGGCTGATTTGACCAAAATTGGAGTTTACCAACAAGAATCTGGGCCTTCAGTTCCATTTCTCCCTCATGTAGCAACACCTGATTTCCAGCTGACCAGGCTATGAAACATCTATCCCCCTGGACGCCGAGCTGACAGCCACGGGTTGGCCAGTGGCGCACTATGGCTTGGGGCGCCTACTGCTCTACATCCAAGGTCGCTACCAACCCAAGGGAGGCATTCTCATCACTGAAGCAGGGGCAGCCTTTGATGGTGAAGCTTGGAGCTGAAGTTGACGCTTTTGGCAGTGTGGATATTTTCGCACATCAGGATATCATATAAATGGAACCAATGACCAGCCAACACTGATTGGCAAAGATGGTGTAATTCAGATCTGATAGGAGAACATACTTGAAAGTGGGTGGATCCTCCATGATAAATGGGGTTCTACGTGAGGTTTATTTATCCTCAGACCTGATCGGCCTGAGGATTCCGACAGTGCCGGGCCGCGGCAAGCAACGTACCTGCAGCGGCAAAGCGTGGTGCTGCGGCGGGCCATGTAGCCTGGTGATTCGGATATCTGTGTGCGAATTTCAAGCTGGGGCCTGTCACTATTGGTGAACCCTGACTTGCAAAGTAAGTTTGTGGGATAGATATGACCCTGGGCCAACACTACTAATTATCTTAAATGTTAGGGAGGTGATTGTCCCAGTGCAGTTTATTCTATTCATTCTGGATATTTTCACTGCCAGGGTTCCAGGGTTTCACAGAAAAATGGAGTCAGTTTATGCTCCAACGCGGTAGAAAGTGAACTCCATGGTGCTTTCTTGGCTTTCCCGCATCATCTCACATCAAACGAATCAAGCATCCAAACTTTACAAGTGAAGGAGAACGAACTCCAATGAACTGCAATCAATGAAGCTGCAGCCTCATTTGTACTTGGACTACTGGGCATTAGCCCCAGTTTTGTGCTGTGACTTCGTGTCATCCCCAGTTTTGTGTATCCCAGATGTCCGCACTGTCGTTTGAGGTTGGAGGGTGCTGATGTGAGGGGCTACATCTGGTGGACGCTGATGGACAATTTCGAGTGGAGTTACGGAACCTTGGGCCTCAACTCCAGTGAAGCCAGAGACGTGCTGGCTGTGGGTCCCCAGCCATGGGAGATTCCATCGAATTCTCAGCTGTCGTTGGATTCAAATCAAAATTGACAGAGTGGGGTTGTCTCAACATTTGGAAACTCTCAACTCCAATTTGTCATCACACCAGCACCATCAAAAAGATTGTCATTTTGGCATATCCGATATCCCCCCAAACTGAGACAGAACCAGATATTTGGGAATGGATGAACCGAACTTGGCCGAACAAAAGGGACGATTTTCTTGGAATAATGTGGCAAACTTGGTAAACTCAATGCCATAAACCATAAACCTACCATTTGAGGAGGATTTTTACAACCCATTTTATTTGTGGTAATGACTTGGGAATGGTTTAGTCATGTTTAGTCATTATTGGGATTAAACATGATTAAACCATTTCACTGATGATATTTCTGGCTTTAAGTCAACCTTAACATCAGGATATTCCAAGCACTTTGGCCTCTACGCCGTGGATTTCTCGCGCCGCCAAGCACGCACGCCCCGTGCCGTGGTGGCCACCTATCAGCGGCTGAGTCGCTCCAACGCTGTGGATGGCGCTGTGACGGACGCGGAGCTTGCCACGTGTTTAGAGCGACCAGATGGCCGAGCGCAAAAAGGATGAGACTACGGATGCACCATAAACATCCATAAACTTTCATTTTTAATCATTTTTGAGGGTTTCCGCTTTGTCATGCGGGGTGGTGTTGTAAATCATCTAGTCGGCATGGATGACCGAACCCCCATATATAATAATATATAACTATCTATGCATGACGGAGATATTATATCCAAGCCAATAATGTCAATACCTACCAGTTCTAAATCAGGTTGTGAAGTTTTAATCCACCGAAAAATATGGGGATTCAACCAACAGAATTCAAAACAGACACTTACATTTTGAATACCCCATACTAGTATATATTTGATATATTTGGTTGATGGTTTCAAATCTGCTTGTCATTCCATCCTGGGATGATGATCCCTATTCTCCCTTTTTTTGTGTGGTTTGAAACCACCGACCAGATATGGTGTGCATCCTAGCTGCAATCACCAGTAAAGATGGGATTTCACCTGTACTTGTGGATTTCGACAGTGAAAAGTGGATTTAGAGGATGATTTTCTGGTGTAACCAGCATCTGAAAACCAGCTTCATTGGAGCCCAGTTTCCAGTCACATCATGGAGTGGCCAGGCTATGCCGGATGCCTTTGACTGCAGGCAGTGGTTTCACTTTTTTGGCATGACATCCATTGGTCATGGGTTATTATGGGAATCAGAAGCCTCTGGTCCAAGCTGGCAATGTAAAAATCCACCATTCGCAGGTTTCCATGATTTAACATGATTTTAACCATATTTAAACATTTTTTCCACTTGGGATTTCGCGTTTCAGATGTTTCAGATTGGGATTTCATATGGGTGGCTCGGTCGACCTGAAAACGCGCACTTTTTTGGACGCACTTCCAATAGGCACAGTGGGATAGATCGGGAGCAAAACAACTCCAATTAAATTAATGTTGGATCCTGATTAGTGTAGGGAGGCCTCCCCCAAACAATTCAAGGAGCCTCTTTAGTGTGGAATTTTTCAAGTGCAGGTGCCTGAATAGTGTGGAAATGACAAAAATTGATAGATTTCAATTTACTTTCAATTGATTTTCAATTTACTTTCAATTGATTTTCAATTGATTTCAATTTACATTCAATTGATTTCAATTGATTTCAATTGATTTCAATTGATTCAATTGATTTCAATTTACTTTCAATTGATTTCAATTTGCTTTCAAATGATTTCAATTGATTTCAATTTACTTTCAATTGATTTCAATTGATTTCAATTTACTTTCAATTGATTTCAATTTAATTACTTTCAATTGATTTCAATTTACTTTTAATTGATTTCAATTTACTTTCAATTGATTTTTAATTTACTTTCAATTGATTCTCAATCTACTTTCAATTGATTTCAATTTACTTTCAATTGATTTCAATTTACTTTCAGTTGATTTTCAATTGATTTCAACTTACGTTCAGTTGATTTTCAATTGATGCCAACTTACTTTCAATTTATGTTCAAATGATTTCAATTTAGTTTGAATTTATTTTCAATTGATTTCAACTTACTTTCAATTGACATCCCATAGTAATCCCATAGACATGTCATAGAAATATCATGGAAATCCCATAGGAATCCCACAGAAATCCCATAGAAAAACCATAGAAATAACATGGAATAGCATAGGAACCACAAAGAAATATCATAAGAACTCCCATAGTAATCCCATAGAAATATCATAGAAACATCTTGGAAATACCTTGGAAATCCCACAGAAATCGAATAGAAATCCCACAGGAATCCAATAGAACCCCCATAGAAATATCATAGAACCATCATAGAAATACAATAGAAAGCCCATAGGAATCCAATGGAAATCCTATAAGAATACCATAGAGTTCCCTTAGCATTCCTTCAGAAATCCCATAGAAATACTCTAGAAATATCATAGAAACATCATGGAAATCCCATAGAAATCCAATGGACATCACATAGACATCCTTTTGAAACCCCATGGGAATCCCATAGAAATACCATCGACATCCAATAGAAATCCAATAGTAGTCCCAAAGAAATATCATAGACATACCATGGAAATCCCACAGGAATCCAATAGAAACCCCATAGAAATATCATAGAGCCACCATAGAAATTCCAAAGAAACCTCATGGAAATCACAAAGAAATACCAAAGAAATCCTCTAGAAATATCATAGAAGTACCATAGAAATCCTTTTTAAAACCCATAGGAACCTCATAGAAATTTCATAGGAATCAATTAGAACTATGATAGACATATCATGGAAATCCCATAGGAATCCAACAGAATCCCCAAAGAACGATCATAGATATAACATGGAAATAGCATAGGAACCACAAAGAAATCCCATAAGAATCTCATAGAATTCCTTCAGGAATCCCATAGTAATCCCATAGAAATATCATAGAAGCATCGTGGAACTCCCATAGGAATGCCATAGGAATCCCAAAGATATCCCATAGAAACATCATAGAAATACCATAGAAATCCCATAGGAATCCAATGGAAATCCCATAAGAATACCATAGAATTCCCATAGCATCCCTTCAGAAATCTCATGGAAATCATAGAAATCCAATATAAATTTCATGGAGATCCCACAGAAATCACAGAGAAATCCCATAGAAAAATCATAGAAATACCATAGAGGTCCCAAAGAAATCTGATAGACATCCAATGGAAATCCCATAGGCATCCTTTTGAAACCCGAAATACCATTGACACCCCATAGAAACCCCATAGTAATCCTATAGAAATACCAAAGAAATACCATGGAAACCTTAAGGAATCCAATAGAAATCCGATAGAAATATCATAGAACCACCATAGAAATTCCAAAGAAACTTCATGGACACCCCATAGAATTCCCAAAAAAAAACCCTCTAGAAATATCATAGTTTTTTTTAACCAATCCGATAGTAATCTCATAGACATATCATAGAAATCCAAAAGAAATATCATGTATATCCCAAAGAAATACCACAGAAACACCATAGGAATCCAAAGGAAATCCCATAGACATCCTTTTGAAACCCCATAGGAATCCCACAGAACTACCACAGACACACCTTTAGAAACACCATAGAATATCATAGAAACACCATAGAAATTACATAGAATTTCCATAGAAATTTTGTCAAAATCCCATAGAAACACCATAGAAACCAAGGAGAGGATGCCAGGAGAATTGAACTAAGTAAGAGACAAAAGCTATAGCAAAGGAAAGGAAAAGGACAGGAGACCATGATTTTGGAAAATGTTTACTTCCAAAAAAAAAGGTGGACACAATAGAGGACCACCGCAACAAACATACTATTGAGGATCAGGATTGCTCATGGACTAATTGTTTGAGTGCTGTTTTTTTAATTGGGTTTTAATAAGGAAACATTTTGAGAATTCCAAAAGAATGGAGCTAAGAAAGTAAAAAAGAGAAACATATTAGCAAATGAAAGGAGAAGGAAAGGAGAAAATGATTTTGGCAAAAAAAATCCCAAAAAAACGGGACACAATAGAGGACCACCACAACAAACACACTATTGAGGATCAGGGTTGCTCATGGACTACTCCCTTGAAAAATTGTTGGAGTGCTGTTTTTTAATTGGGTTTTAAAAAGGCATCCTATATTTTGGGAAATTAAACATTTTGAGAATTCCAAAAGAATGGAGCTAAGAAAGTAAAAAAGAGAACAGTAATTAGATGTAATTAGCAAAGGAAAGGAAAAGGAAAGGCGAGAATGATTTTGGCAAAAAACAACATCCCAAAAAAAAACTGGACACAATAGAGGACCACCACAACAAACACATTATTTAGGATCAATATTGCACATGAAAAAACTGAAACAGTTGAAATAAACAGTTCTTCAGACAACATTTGGACACAACAGAGGAACACCACACAAACATAAAAAATTGAAATAAATTAAACAACAAATTAAACAATAATTTAAAACAATTTTAAAACAATGAAAACACATTAAAAAACCCTGAAAAATGACCACCTAAAAAATTGAAATAAAAGCGGCCCACCTCATCATTTTCCCTGGGCCTGAATTATTTTAGAAAAAAAATGAAACAATAGAGGCCCACCACACTAATCAGGATCCAACATTAGGGATAAAATCACAGTTTTGGGGTCACACAAAAAACAAGGCCGTTACGCCCCCAAGTGACAGCCAAGGTTCAACGCCGCAAGTCGTCTTCATGGGCAGAAGAGGGTCTTGACCCAGGTGCCTGAACAAATGAGTGGTTTGTTCGAATGGGGGACTCCAAGAGCATCAACATTGGTCATTTTTAATGAGGAAACCAATGGTTCTAGGGTCCATCTTTACAATCCTAAATTCTAGAAGTACACTTTTATGCCGATCCGGAAACCCTTGTAGGACGAGGCTGCACTACATGTTTCATCTGTGATTGCAATATATAATAATATATATATATATATATATTTAATCATTACTGTAGCTGTGCAGGCATCGCCACATTTCGCATGATGTCTCTTGGAGTCGACCGAAAATTGCTTGTAAAAAGTGTGGTTCAAATTTGTTTAATGAGATTCACTAAGAATAAATCAACATTTAATTCAACTTTGCAATGAGAATTGATCATTCACACACATATAATCATATATAATCATATATAATCACATATAATCATATATAATCACATATAATCATATATAATCATATATAAGCATATATAATCATATATAATCATATATAATCATATATAATCATATATAATCATATATAATCATATATAATCATATATAATCATATATAATCATATATAACATATATAATCATATATAATCATATATAATCATATATAATCACATATAATCACACACATATATTATATTACATTACATTATATTATATTATATAAAATATATATATATATATATATATGCATAATCACTATATTAAAACATATAAGTCATCATTAATCCATTTTGGTCATCACTGTTTTGCCAGGCCTCAGAGCTGGAAGTCTTGGTCGAGTGGCTCCCGTGGGCTGTGGGATCAATCCATGAATGCCATGATGACAGGGATGACCAAAGGAACCCATATGCTATCTTTTGACCATGACGCACACACACACACACATGTATATATATATATATATATTCTCGAATCTCTCTCTCTCTCTCTATATATATTTATACTATATTACTATGAACAATTCCGCGCTTGTAGCAGTCCGTTTTGCAACCATTTGTTTTGCACCTCCACACTCTGCCATTCCTCACTTCCAATCAAGATCAATCAAGATTATATAATTAATTGATTGATCATCATCAGCCGGTAAGGGTCCAAGCAAAAAACGTTACCCCCAAAATATTTGGCAACTAGACCAAAGGTCAGAGTAGTTGTAGAAACATATTTGAGCCATTAAAAATATCATAGTTGATAAGTTATTGTGGGGATTATACTATCTGGTTTAATGCGGATTATAAGAAATAATAATAGGGATAATTATTAACTAACAATATTCGCTTTTGGTTGGCCGCTGGGTTCAGAACTTCACTGATGCACAGATCTATGCTGGCTACTAGACATGTCTTAGGCCTCAATAGTGCTGCTATCCGCTATCCTTTCCAATTCCCACTGGATGTCCATGCCCTTCTATCAACTTATATATATATTTACCTATATCATCCTATATCCAAATATGCATACATGGGTTTGTCTGAACATATGGTACTCCAAAACCTACTGAATCATCATTTTCCCTAGTTAAATGGCCATTTGGCTGTATTCCCATTTTCAGACACACCCACAGTCACCTAGTATATATATATATGTATATATGATGTGTATATATATATATGTATATGATGTATATATATGTATATGATGTATATATATATATGTATAATATAGAGATATGCATTTTCCAGTTTTGAGTTTTGATTATTATCCCCAAGGACCCGCTTTTCACTTCTGCGGGTCAGCGAAGCCAGGGCCTGCCGTCGCAGTGGCAACTTCGAGGCCGTGGGACTGGGGGTTTCATCACTCCTCTGGTAACGTTAACAAAAAAAACTATGGAAAGATCCACCATTTCTATGGTAAATCATGGGTAAATCATGGTAAATCCACTATTTCTATGGTCATGTTCAATAGCTATGTTAAATTACCAGAGGGTATATATATATAGTGGTGACAATATGATAAATATCTGGTCGGTGGTTTGGAGCATATTTTTTTTCCATATATTGGGAATAATACTCCCAACTGACCAATATTTTTCAGAGGGTTGAAACCACCAACCAGATATAATATAGTGATATATATATAGAGTATGATATAATGGTACTACTTTTACCACTGCATGGCGATAATATATATGATAAAAATTATAGTTGATGAGTTGTTTCAAGCAGGGAATAAACTCCATTTCATTACACCATCTATGGCTAAGGCTTTGATCATCAAGAGATAGAATCGATAAACGCGGTTTGCTGATACAAGACAGGACTATGCACCTGTCATTTATTGGCGATTGTCATAGCCCATGAGCTAGGAATCCCTATTAAATACTCATCCTTTTGAGGATTTCCAATCGATTCTTGACACTCATCTTGAGGAAATGCCACTGATGACTTTTGAAGAACTATTCGCAGCATCACAATCCGATTTTGATTCTTTTCGCAAAATGGTTGCACAACATGTTACAAGCCATTTGAAGGCATGTTTGAATCTTTTTGAAAGAATGGTAGCCTGACATTTGGCACGCTTTCAGACTTCCTAAAGCGGTTGACTTGAATTGCTGCCACATCTGACTGCATTTGACGCAGGCCATGACACAAGCAGCAGAGGAGCGGCTCACAGCGAGTTCGGCATCAAAACCATGAGATGTTGAGATTGATGGGGATTTAGCCATCAAAGATGGTGATATGATGGTACATGTTACATTTCCGTTTAGGGGGGGAGATGAGTAAATCCCAGCTATTCTCGGAATACCAGGGTTTTTGCCAATAGCCAATAGTCAAATGGGGCTCAAAATTGGGGGAAGCATCAAGCACCCCATTAATTTGAGAAATATGAAAATGAACCAACCATCGGATTCTGGGGTTCCCAAATTTGTGACAAACTGTCTGTGCGCAAGAGTGTGTGATACAAGCCCCTTCCTCCAATTTCTATTCTGTTGGTCACCTGAAGAATGTTTGGAACCAACAATTTTGTTCTGCTTGTTGCCTTGCACCACAGTTGTTGAACCCAATTCAGTTTCCACATTTATTGTTGCTTGGTATAGGCGTTGCTGTTGGTGCCTTTGCATAGGCTCAGCAGTGTCACGCCAAGCAGAAATGGATAGGTCTTGGTCACTTTCAAACCTGACAGGTAGGGATAGGGTATTCCAATGTGTTGTGAGGACAAGACTTTAATCCATAGAAATTCGATCTGAAATTACATTGCTTGGTATAGGCGTTGCTGTTGGTGCCTTTGCATAGGCTCAGCAG
>Ga0126342_10020417_pt1 | contig 11135 bp, 12 predicted proteins | sample Cyp1metagenome_FD_92528 | JGI IMG/M metagenome (GOLD analysis project Ga0126342, IMG submission 92528) | Coral microbial communities from Lord Howe Island, Old Settlement Bay, Australia - Cyphastrea 1 metagenome | ecosystem: Host-associated > Invertebrates > Cnidaria > Coral ...
ATATATACCTTCCCAGAAACAACCTAACTAACCTTCATCAGGAATGGTCGGATGATCGCTTGGACAACCCGGAGGTTTGCAAGATGCTGGAATCATTTCGATGGATTCGCTGCAGTTTCACATACTTCCCAAACCCAGCAACCCATTTCCTGCATAGCTTGCGTGCCTCTATTGCGCATTGGTTTCTTCCTGTGGGTGTTCCTGTGTTTTTTTCAAGGGGGCATTTCCTTGCACTTTTGTATAGTCCCTGATAGTCCTAAAGTTTGCACATCTGAGGTGTGGGTTTTGTGACCAGTGAGAAGCAGAGCCCTTCAGCCTTGGACCTCCTGGGGGCAATTTCACAAGCTGTGGCAGTGGAGCGCCGGCAGGCTCAGCTCAAACCAGGTGCTTCCAAGGCCCTCAAGGATTTGATCAACAAGTGCGTCACAGAATTCAACAAGCTTACCACTGTGAAGAAACACCGGATTGACACCACCCGCAAGTCTTTGATCTACAATTTGATCCTTGCCCCAATCTAGAAGTAGTAACAACAAATTTGTAGCTACGTGGGGGAATGAGTTCAGCCTATTAATCAAAGATTCTCAGATTTCATGTTTGAGAAACAATATCAGGATGAGGGCTCCTCCAACGCTGGGTGCTATCCTTCATGAGCACTATGACTTGTTCAAGCATGAAGTGTCAGGCCCATCACTATTTTGATTTGTCTTTTGACAGTTTCAACACTGTAGACTGATTATGGCTCATTACACATTAGTATTTTCCCTGTGTTTCCATATTCCCTGTGTTTCCATAACCCCTGTCAATGTTTTGCGTATGTATCGCGGCTGTTGCAGGTATGCCCCTGGATCTACTCCAACAAGACTACTGGGTTCCCGGTGTCACCGCGCGGCAAGATTCACCCAAGTTTCATGGCAAAGAAATGTGGCGGGAGATTCTTCACCCTACTGGGGAAACTTGTATGATGTGGGCCCAGCGCATGACGAAGGAACCGATACGACAAATTTCGAGTTTATATAAATTTTAAATTTCTTCTTGCACCATACCTTGAACAAAACACCGTTCAAACCCTGGAGGATTTCGAGCGAAAGGTTCAGAAAGACTCCACCAACAAAGCCAAGGTCTGCCTGGGGTTATGTTTGTTTTTGTTACTTAGCTACTTTCTTTTCAAAATGTACTCTATGCTGACAAAATCGATTTCTGATATGTTCTCAAAGAATTTCACTTTCTTGTGCCACCTCCCGTGTCCCTGAAGAAAGCAGCGCAGCTGGATGATGACCAAGCCACACATCTTTATGACATTTGCTGCTTGTGGATTTGGCTTCGAGAACACATGGTCAAGTCTTTCTCCGGGGACATTGTGACTCAGCATGATTCCTTGTTCATGAAAGGGAATCTTGGCTAATGATTGAACTAGCAGAAAAATGGAATCAAGAGAGACAAAATTACTATATATAATTATGGGTCATCAAATCATAATATTTCAGGATAAAATCAATCACACATCTTGGATTGGAGTTGGCTGGCGCCAGCCGACGCTTTTCCACTGATTGTGATTGTATTCCCACAAATAACGTCGCATTTTCTTATCCGGAGTTGGCCGGCGCCAAACCCAAAAAATCAATCAAATTCTACCCCATAAAATTAGCTAGCATTTGTGATTGGATTCCCAGAAATACAATCGCATTTTAATAGGTCACCAAACTTATGATCATGCTCCCATTTTGAAATCCAATTTTTCCTAGTGATTGATTTTCAATTTAGATAGGTTATTGTGATTGTATTTCCAGAAATCCAATCACAATTCAGAGCTGAAAACCGGAACCCGAGATGTGATTGATTTTGTCATATTTCCCGATTATTTTCAAGGGATGGGCTTGGGAATCCCTATCTGGGTTCTGATCAAGGAGCCTCGACAGCGATCTGGGTGGAATCGTCAAAGCTGCGGAGCCTTTCGAATGGGGCAGGATACCCTTCATCTTGGAGGCAGGTAGGGGCAAACCGTGAAGCAAAGATCAGCGCAAAAATTAACCACGGTTTGTGCTACTGTGGATGGAACAAATCTTGCACCAGCTGGGAGCTATAAAACACCTGGGATTTGTAAATAGTGGGATAACTTTGGGATAACTATAAGCCCCTTCCAAATAATGGTATAAACAGTTTATCCATTTATCGCTTGATGCAGGATTGGTTCCATCCATAATTTATTATATTATATGGAGGAGAAACACTATATATCTAAAAAACATAGCAGCCCACAAGGAATATATGTAATGACAATCCATCGCAATGGTTTGAACAAACAGAACATTTTTGTGGTACTTAGCTGTTTCAGTGGGATGAGATAGAAGCATAGCAGAATATTGCCCACACCGATCTCACCCCTTTTGTTTGCAGGTGCGCGGCTCCACGATGGAGGATTTCGTTGTCCAGGCCCAGGATAGGCAAAAGAACGCCTACACCAGATCAATGACAGCAGCGTTCCAGAACTGGGTTCAGCAGCTCCAAGCTGACCAGGTCTCATTTGAGTCTCAGCGAATCATGTGCCTTTTCTGAATTGAAAATGGTGATGGCAATAATTCCAAAATGATATCTATTCGTTTCATTTCGTTTCAGAATGGGACAAATTTGATCTACAGTAGTTAGTTACTCATGTTCCTTATGTTCCTACCTTGCAACTTCCCCTCCGCACCTCTGTCATCCCCTCCGCACAATTCAGGTCCGAGAAGGAGTCTGCCAAGCGACGTGCAAAATTGGTGAGTCAGCTGGAGGACACCCATGAAACCGAAAAAGTTGTTTTGAAGAATGATGTGTGTTTAAAGCCTACCTAGTTCAATCCCAATGTCATAATCATTGTTTTTGAACGAATATTACAGGTGTTATTTTACAAGTGGGGCCATATCCATTCAACAGGGTCAAATGGTTCAATAAGCCTTTAAATACTGTAAATATTTTTCAAAAACAATGGCATTGCCTGAAAGGACCTCCGCAAGAAGGCTTGGGAGATGGTTGGCGAGTATCTAACGGTGAACCTTCGAGTTTTCGGGGGTCTTGCAAAGGAGGCTGAATCAACTGTGCTTCCGTTGGTTACCAGCTGGACGGATGAAGCATTTTCCGACGTACCCGAATGCCGTGCCAGTGATGATCACTGTGTGCTCATGTGGGCAAATTTGCCCTCCTGTGGTGTGCTGTCAGTTCATCGCTATGACTGGTGCATCACATCTATATCGAATGTCCTGGCAATCTATCGGAAGAATGGGATCGCAGTGCTTGTTCACCCCAACCGTGGACAAGCTGCTGAAAGGACACATGTTTTGAAATGTTTTGAAGCTTGACAATATACCCTCAAAAAAACACTGTGCCAAGAATCTATGGCTGCTGTTTTACGGTGATCCTCCATAAAGATATCTTTAAGGTATCCCTGGGGTTCTTACAGCCCTTGCAGGAAAAGCAAATGCAAGGACGAAAGCGATGACGATGCCGCCAAAGAAGAGCCTGATGATGCGATGATGGGCATCAAAAAGGATGAGCCAGATGACGATGAAGACGGTGATGCACCTCCAGAGCTGTCATGCAATCAGGAGGATGCGGACATCAGAGACATGAAGTACAAGCTGGAGAAGCTTTGCTCCATATTTCATAGTTTTGATTTCCCTGTTCCCTATTAAAAAGGATCCCAATTATCTTGTGGTTACCTTTCTCAAACATTCAATGGAGACATGCTATGATTTTCCCCAAAAGACAAGATTGCAAAGGAAAGATTTGTCGCTGCGAGAGCGCAATCTGATTGTGCGCAACATCACATGGGTGTTTGACAAAGTGTCCAGGCTAGATTGAATCTATACCATTTGCTTTTTCCACCAAAAGAATCTTAAGGAACAATTGTTGGGTCTGATTGTTTTCCGTCCTTCCTGCAGACCCTGTCCCTCAGGAGACGGTGTACGGACGCCGTGAAGGTTGCATCACGGGCCTTGCAGTTTTTCACCGTGACCGAGCAAACATCTTTCGGACCTCGGCAGGGATCAAGTCCGCTGTGATCCATGATGTCAAGATGCTCCCCCGGCATGCCATGTGGAAACCAACAGCTCTTTGGCTTAAGAATCTCAATGCCCCCAGTGGTGGTCTTCCAAACATGTTTGTGGTTTACCAGCCCCTTTTTTGGGTTCTTGAATGTTGAATGGATTACACCTGTGACCTGTGCCTTCAGGCTTCACCGACCAAGCAGAACCTGCCACATCTTGGGAGGGCAATTACTGACCAGCAGGAGATGAAACAAGCTCCTGATCCCTATTGGCATTTTTTTGTACACCAATTTTTCCCAAAACATGGGTTGTCAAAAAGAATCAAAAATGTCAAAACTTAATCTTGACAAAACAAGGTTGCTGGTGGAACAGACTTCGTGCGGGCAACCCTGAGGGCACTTGTACCCCCTTCGGTCCAAACCTGCATGATCTTGGATCTTGTGAGCTACGATGGGTGGGCAGCACTGGCAGCCCTCGAGGACTTATGGGCTGGATGGTTACAAATCATTCAGGTCAGAAAACAAAAACCCATAGATTGATTTTGATTGTAATGTATACCAATTACACAATGTTCTCTAAGTTACGGAGTTACATAGTGCAAAGGGAGCCTATGGTGTCGAGGGTATTTGGTGGTTAAATAATTTAATAATATATTATTATATAGTGTATGAAATGGCTACGATCATAGAGCCCCAAATTATTTAATAGAATAATTTGCAGAGATTGTTATAGTAATTTGCCACATCCCAACCTCAAACAAGTGAACCCTGTCTGAGGAAGTGGCGGCTGCCAAACGGGTCATGTGCGGATCCATCGTCTTGAACGGCGATCCTGGTGGATTGCAGCAGCGAGTTGCCACTGCGCTCTATGAGTCGTGTCGGGAAGGGAATGCCGTGCTTCCGAATTTCCCCAACTTTGAGCCTGTGGTCAAGGCACTCCGTGAGAATGCGAGCTCTGCCCCACAACAGTCATACAAGGTTTGTGTGGCCAAGTGTGACCGGCTGGTGATTTTGCAGTCACTGGCTAGACGCTGGACAGAGTATGAGGGGTCCAAGGAAGAGGCCACTGCACTGATTGTGGAGCACAACAAGAACTTCAACGTGGATGGAGATTATCTCGAAGATGATGAAAGGACAGAAATATCCCAAAGTGTTTTTGGGTTCTTTTGGGGATTTTACACGCTGACCTATTGAAATTCTGGATTTGATACCCCCTTTTTTGATAAAGCCCATCCATCCTGCTCACCCAGCTCTCTCCTTCAAATCATCGGACATCGCTTTTTCCTTCCCATAGGCCTGCAGAGCCGGCTGACGGAGAGCGGCCCGCAAAGAAGATCAAACTGGCTGATTTGCAGAGCTGCACTGAGGCAGACATCTCCAGTTTAGCAAAACCGTATCTTGGCTACTTATTATGAATCCAAAAAAAGTTGGGACTTGCATCATCGAACTAGGTTCCCAATATCTCCTTTCATAACATTTCAGTTCCCTCCCTCTTTTACTTCCCTGCCTGGTCTTTCACATCTTTCATAATCTCTTTCTGTTCCTGAGGCGGAAGTTGACCATCAACGGGGCTGCAGAATTGATCTCAGATGAAACGGGAGAGAAGCTCTTTTTGGTGAGCCGGTCTCGCAATCAGTTTCTGGCATTCCGTGAGATGTTTCTTGACCGTAATTGGGGACTCCTTGATGTCATCTTCCAGGGAGGAAGGATTACGTCCATCCATATCTGATGCAATCCTTTAATCATTGATTGTAGGCTCAACTCAAAATATGTTGTTTACAATGATGTGGAACAGCTTGATGCCAAACACACTTGGCCATCGAATGATTTTTCCCATATTTATTTTATATTTCACCACCACTGGAAACGAACTTGATACTGAGGTTTAGCTTCGGAAGCGGTGAGTGGAGGAATGGTGCCGACACTTGGATCAATCCGGCCTTGCCAGTCTAGTTGACCAGCTTTCCCTTGAAGATCTTAATGTTCGGGACTCCTAACCAAGGAAGCTTTGGAAATTTCAAGTGATGCAGAAGGGCGGTGGTTTGCCTTCAACATCGACTTTAAAAGTCTTGTTCTGATGGAAAAGAAGGGGGTGCCCAACCACTTGCAAAGTTTGCCATGCATCGACAACCCCACGGACTTGGGAACGGTGATCAGGGAGTTGGAAGATGCTGGAGAGGTTGGGGCCCATATGATATGATATTTCTTTATTACTTATATGCCTTATCAACAAAGAATCAGGCAGTACACCTATCGGACCAAATCCCGCTAGATTAGAAATGTTTATCCATAAATAATCTGGGGAGGTAAGGGGCCCATAGTTTTTATATGATAGTTCATGGGTTTTGGGGTTCCCTGCAAGGTGAAGCTTGGCATCAGCCACCACTCGCTGAATGCAGCCCGTGATCAAATCACAATGGAGAAAGCACTGGTGTTTGTTGTGGAACCCCCCAAAAATGATGATGGTGAGGATGGCGAAAAGAAAAAGAAGAAGAAGAAGAACAAATCCACAGTCACCATGAACAGTTTTGGGAATGGGCTGTCCATCAACAAGTTTAAGGGCATCAGCACGTTCGTTGTTGGGTTCCGCTGCAGGCTGGATGGTTTGTCAAAACACCTCAGCATAGTTCCATAGAAAAGTATAATAATACTTACAGACAGAAGCATCCTTAATGCACAACAGCGCCAGCAAAGCTGTCACCAGCAGCAACAACAACATTGAAAGCCAAACCTTTCAGCAGCAGCAGTAGCAACAGTAGCAGCAGCAGCAGCAGCAGCAGGGGCAGCAGGGGCAACAGCAGCAACAACTGCAAGAACAACCAAGAACAAGCAAGAACAAGCAAGAAGAATACCACACAACAACAGCAACAAAAAGCAACAAGAGCAACATGAGCAACAACAACAACATGAACAACCAAATACACAATCGATGGTAAACAGCACCACGCAACAGCAAACAACAACAAACAAATAAACAACAAACAACAAAGAAACAACACAAAGCAACATGCCAACAAGCAACAACAACAAACAACAATGAACAAAACCTTATCAATCAATCCTAGAGCAGCAGCATCACAATTTACATATTGCAATCACCATGTTCATCATCGTCATCATCATCAGCAATATCAGTATCATGCCCATCGTTGTCATCGTTTTCATTCTCATCATGTCTGAGAAAATCACCCTACTTCTTCTCCCCTTCCTCCTCTTCATGAATCATCATCATCATCATCACCACCATCATCTTCATCTTCATGACCAATTTCATGCCCAGCATCATGATGATGATCATTATAATAATCATCATCATCACCATCATCATGGCCATCTTCATCATTGTCATCATGTTCATCATTACCACCACCATCATCATCCACATAATCTCCATCATGATCATAGCTGTTCTCATAATCAAAACTGTAAAAATCGTCATCACCATCATCATGGTCATTGCCATCATCATGATCATCATCACTGCCGTGTTTCATAAATGTGTTTAACTTGTACACTGGTTGTCATCAGCATGGGTTATGTACTGTCAGTAATCCAGACTTTCCCAGCCCCAGTTGTTTCATCCACTAATTTAATGCCCATTTCGTTCTCAATACCATTGGTTTTTTCCCCATCAAACTCAATACCCATGTGTACCTTGAGGGTGCAGTTCCACTCTCATTTATTGAGAAAAAATGTTTGATCCAATTTATTTGTTTGTAGTATGGCCATGAATAATAAAGTCTGAATTGTAACCCCCAAGTATGTGCCCGCAGGTTGGAATCCACAGGTGATGGCGGCACCAAAACTTTGGTGCCAATCCGCCCGATTGCATGCACCAGTGGTGTTGTTGATGTTGGCGAAGCAATTATCAGATTGATGTGATCGTGCAACTGCTCAGCAGGGTGCAATTGATTTTGAAAAATCACTTCTTGGGGTGCGGTGTGATGGTTCTAAAACCATATGGATGGAACCCACTCATGCCTTTCCAGTTGGCTGATGTGCAGTCAGAACTCCACACAAGGGCTGTGTTGAAACTCATTTTCATACAACAACAATTTCCATATTTTCCAACACTATATCCAATAATTTCAATTACCCAACATGTTTACATCTTTCATCGTGCTGGCTGTGGAGGTGACATGACTCTCTTTCGTGACTCGTGCTGAAATGCACAATACCAGGGAACAAACCTTGGGAGATCTTGGATGACGGGTGTGGCTTAAAAGACCCAAGTTTCAAATGTTCAAAGGTCCTTCCATCATGTCATGATGGTCAGATGGAAGATATTGATTCAAACTGTGTTTATCAGGTTCTTAAGGCTCAAGTGAAAAAATCACAGGGATTTCATGGCGCCCAAACCAAACAGGGTTTCAAGGAAAGCTGCTACCATGTCGGATGAAGACAGTGTGGAATGCGTTCAAGACCTGACTTTTCGTCCCCCCGTACTTTGGTTGCAGAAAAATGTGGTCTGATTCCCATTTTCCTTAAATAGTCTGATCATGAGGTTTCCTTTCAAAGCTTGATCCTAGGCATTCCAACTTGGCGACATGCTGCGACCCCGCCAGTCCTCTGCACCGTCAGTGTCCCAGTCAGCGTCCCAATCTTCGAGACCTGCAGCAGTGGATCACACCAGGGCAAGTGCTGCATCTGCTGCGTCATCCCGCCACTTGGCTGCATTAAGTGTGTGGTGTGAGTGAGGGTTCCAAATATGATATGATATCATTAAAATATTAATTATGCCTAATAAGTACTTCGCAAGTACTACTTCCCACATTTCCCGATTAATATGAATCTTGGATGAAACTCTATATATAGCCGGAATCACAAATGGCATGAAAAGGGTTTCAAAAAAATATACAAACCCCCACATAGACCATCATAGACCCATATTTACTTCAGGTCAGCCTGCCGCATCAGTGGCGACTACTTTGCCACCGCGATATGGATCGTCGGCCGAGGAATCGTCACCAAAACAAAGTGAAACTGATGAAAAACCGAAGAAGAATGAGAAGAAACGTAAAACCACCAGAAAAAAGGGTACTGATGATGACCATGTCCCCCTGGGTCCAGGCACCAGGGATGATGATGACGATGAGGGAAGTGATGACTTAGTTGGGTTGGACAATCTGTTACAGTTGGGTGAGGATGGGGGCCCCAAAAAAAAACCTGCTTCGAAGTCCAGCACTGGTGGTTCCAAGAAGCGCCCATCTACGTCCAAGCGAAGCAAGAAGAAGGACCATTTTTGGATGTCAAGGGTTACATAATGTAAAAAATGTAAAAGTGTTACATAATGTTACATATAGATGATTGATTTTATGGGTATTGCGGGCCACTGGCTGTTACCCCTCGCAGGACATTGTACCTTTTGAGCTTGAAGTTGAAGGGGGTGGCGACACGGAAGTCATGATTGATCAGCCCTGTGTTGAAGGGGGTGGCGACAAGGAAGTCAAGATTGATCCCCTCTGCAATGCCGAAGAGTTTCTTGATACCACTAAAAAACATAATACCGGAGCTACTTTTTATGGTTCCATGTTTCCCCAAAACAAATCCCAGCTGCTGAGCCTGCTCTGAGGTTGGCATTTGATGGTTCCGCTCCCTGGACACAGCTGCAGTGGGACTTTCTGGGGAATCTGCAACTAGGCTTAAGGGTACTGAAGGACACATCGTTTGGAGAAACAGTTGTCCTATTTCAGGCACATTGGGGTTTCTTTCATCTTCATTTAGCAAAATCTCAGGCCAGACTATACCAAGAGTGACCAGTACATCGCTGATGAATATCCCACGCAGGATTATGTCTTCCCAGATGAGGATCTGGAGGGTGGCCCAGAATATCCTGTCAAGCTCGTGGGGGGGGAAGATGGTGATTCGGATGTTTTGGTGATGCCTTCGCCTGAAGTATCTGCCCGTGAATATTTTTACCATTATCCGAACAACCAGCTCGGTTTGGAAAATTCGACATCGCCCAAGGCCACTGAACTTGTCCCTTGAACCAACACTTTTATGGGGCAGTGGCCACTTATATGATTGATCTACTAGGTGATTCTTATTATATCATCATGCGGCCACCTCAGCATCATTGGTTTCCCCATAACAACATCATTGGTTTCCCCATAACAACAAATAGATTTTGGGAAAGTAATTGATACCCATCTTAGAACCTTCCAAATTCCATGTGGCATTGATTTAACCCACATTGATATTGCCCTTCAAAAAAATCCAAGGTGCCAATAATTTGGGTTCATTTTGGCAATACCCAGCCCAGAAATGTATTTGGTGATCAGTTCAAAACTTTTAAAAGAACCCCCATCCATGTTTGGGAAAAGGGACTTGTACCATTCAGGGGAATGTAAGATGGAAGATATTTCAAGGCCTGTTTCATACACATAATATGGTATCAAATAAAGAATATTGTGTTAAGATATTTGGATAAATATCTTACCGCGCCAAGGATACGGAGGAGATCCCACGACTTCGCCGACTTGACGCAAACGAAGATCTGGGCCTCGTTGAGCCCAAAGCTCTTTTCCAGCAGGAGCCATTGCAACACCTCAGCCAGAGAAATGTGTTCAAGTTGCCAAGTTTTTAACCTTGCCACAACATCTCTTCCCAGGATGGTGAAGATGATGGTTTTCCGGGTGTTGGTGAGCCTACTTCGCCCAAGGACCCAGGTTCCATTTTTTAAGCTGATGCAACACCTGGCAGCCTATTGCTGAAGTCAACTATGATAAACTACAGTTGTTCTCTAGATTCCGCAGGATGATGGTGCTGCTGCTATGGATCTGACGTGTGAGACTCCTTCTCCTATGTTGGATGAGGTTGAGGAGTTTCTTCCTGAGCCTGTGGAGTCACCGAGCCCCAATGCCGAAGATCCCAATCAGTCCCAGCAAGTGCGGCAACAGCCAAAGCGCATGCGCAAACCGGCTTCCGCCAAAGCAAAAGCCAAAGCAAAAAGCAGCGCAAAAGCCAAAACCGCACCCAAGAGTCGTGCCAAAACACCGGCAAAGACACGTGCAAAGTGTGGCAGTAGCAAAGCCAAGGCAAAGAGCAAGGCGTGCGCGAAAGCCAACGCATCACCGAAAGCAACACCGAAAGCAACACCGAAAGCAACACCGAAAGC
>Ga0126342_10020418_pt1 | contig 11135 bp, 10 predicted proteins | sample Cyp1metagenome_FD_92528 | JGI IMG/M metagenome (GOLD analysis project Ga0126342, IMG submission 92528) | Coral microbial communities from Lord Howe Island, Old Settlement Bay, Australia - Cyphastrea 1 metagenome | ecosystem: Host-associated > Invertebrates > Cnidaria > Coral ...
ATATATATATATATAAATTATATATATACTGTATAAATAAAATTATATGATTATATATATATATATATGTATTTGTGACTACATATTATATATGTCTTCCAGCATATTTGCTCTATGACTCTATGACCAGTGGATGTTCAATATTAATGTTAATGAACTGCAGGATAGCCATATGCACCGTCAAAGACTTTGAGTATTCTAAACCTCCATGGCTGCGCGTGTCATTTGAGAAAAAAACTCAGATGGTTGATTTGATCAAGATAGCTCACTGTGACCCTGGACTGGTTGGAATGGTTGGGTGCTGCATTAATCAAACTCAGCAACTGGTGAATTTCCATTTTGTTATTGCAACAAACCCCAGAACGGATATTTACTTTGCATGGTTGGCACTTAAGTCTTTCAGCAAAGCGTAGGATGGTTAGCATTTACAATGTGGCCCCCCCAGTTCTAAGTTGGTTTATAAACCCCAGTAGTTGTAGTTGTAAGTACCATAAACCATACTTATTGGAGTTATAAACCAACTAAGCTATCTAGGGGGCCCCACTTTGTAAGTGTATCAACTCATTTTTTCAAAAATAACATGACAACCATACCCTACCATCCAAAACTGTTCCACAACTTTTGTAGCACAGTTATTGAGTGTCCATATATGGGGCCCTCTAGATAGCTAAGTAGATTAATAACTTCATTAACTATGGTTTATGGTACTTAAACCAAAGTTACTGGGGATTATAAACCAACTTATAATTGGGGGGCACCACATTGTAACCTTCCAAAACAAACCAGAACTGCTTCGACCCGCTTCACTTTCAGCATCCCAAGCTCTGCCAAGCTGCGTTGATGTTGAGCGTGTCCCGCTCAGCCTCAGATATCGTTACCCTCTGGGAATCTAACAGTTTGCTATTGAAAATTGCTATTTATAGTTGATTTATCCGCAAAAACTGGTGATTTTCCATCGTTTTTTGTATGTTTACCAGAGGGTATATCTTGCCCTCGTGACGGTGCACAGCCGCCACGCTCCGCGATAAACACCATCGAGAACTATAGTTTTGTATTCCCCCACAACCATAGCATTCACCAGGGTACTTGCGTCAACTTAGCTATCGTAAACGGGGACCTTGCCTTGTTGCAAACCCTGCGAAATCGCTGTTCCTGTTGGTCAGTTTCTTCCCATCATCTTCCCATCAAATTCCTATTCTAGATAGATAATGATGCACAATTCTAGGATATTGGAATTTTCATGAGACTGCAAACATCAGATCTCTGCACTCGACTAAGGGAGATGATGTAATCAACTAAGCGAAGAATGCAACCAACAAAAGGAAACAGAAAAAAAGAGTGGAACTATACCCGGTTGGTGGTATACCTACCCCTCTGAAAAATATGAGTTCGTCAATGGGAAGGATTATCCAATATATTATGGGAAAATAAAATTCATGTTCAAAAACCACCAATCATAAATATATATATATATATAAATCAAATCATTAAACAATTGTCGCGCACATCTCGACCCACTCGCCGAGCCGCGTTGATGAAGAGTTTGGCACCCTCGTCTGCCTCGACACGGCTGCGTTGGAGAAGATCATACCAGAAAATATAAGTGGTTAAATAAGTCCTTGGGCTGAGTAAAAGTCCCCGATTGGTGGGGTTATCTCAGCCATATTATGTATATATATACATAATCGTGTAATGTAAATATGTATATGTATGTATGTTTTTTTTCTCCATGCGGCATTGCTCATGAATTCCTCTGACCTGGGTCTCACGCTGCACTGCTGTCCATGACAACCAAAACAAAAGTGAAATAAATAATATTGTATGTATATATGTATAAATGAATGTGTATATATATATACATTGCATATATCATATATGTTATAGGTAGATTAAAACTCAGGTACTGACCTGTTGCTAAGTGGGATGATCCTCCAAGTATGTTTGGTCGGACAATGTGACAAGCACGTGCAAAAAAAAATTTGAAACCATTGTATTGGTTGGAATAGGATGCAAGCTCCCTGGTCGAAGGTTCCATGTCAATTGTATTGGATAACGGATTGAAAGAATTTATAGGCATTCAACAATGACTTACAAAGTGGTGCCCACCAATTTTAAATCTATTTTCAATCCATATGATTACAGTTGTAACTATATACACCATAAACCCTAGTTGTATAGTAGTTTCAAACCAATCTACCCTTCGGTGATCAAACATGGCCATCGAAAATCCACCCTTTTTTTTTCGGGCTCTTGGGGTCTGGTTCCGGGTTTACGCTTCCGACCTCCACGGCTGCTTCCGAGACAAGGCAACCAAGCCTGAGTTGCGGAAGTTATCTGGGATCAATCCTCAATCTGGGGTAGACGCCATGGGGTCCTACTCATATGTTTGGATCAGCCATGGTATTTCTGCAATGCTGAGCTCATATCATGTAATGTCAACCCTGGATTAATAAACCCCAAACGATTGTTTAGTTGGGAGGCTACCATAAAAAAGTATCATATGAAATAACTATTGGAGGAGTACCCCCCTAATTTTCATAAAGCATGGTTTAGCAAAATCTGGGGTTGACATTATTGCGATATCCGGACTCATCTGACCAAGGTCATCGTGGTCATCGGAAAAGATTCAACATCAACCTTGGGAGTTAATCGTTGGAATTGACACCGAATTGTCCCAATTTCATCATATCTTCCCATTGGTTTGCTACTTCATCATGTATAATCTCTATGTTGCCGGAACATTCCAAGCATAGTAACTAATCATGTTTAATCACACTTTCCCAGTGAAATTTAGCAATCCGCAGTTAATTCCAACGGGAATGGGAATTGTTTGCACTGGGTGTTAGCTTAATTCCAAACACTGTTCATTCATTTAACATACAATTCCCATTGGTTTCTCCTGTTTTCCTCAGCGTGGCTGGCAGCAAAACTAAGCATAAGGTTTCCCCAGTTTGCCCCAAACCCATTAATTTTTGTGTGCCTTGCTGCCTAAGAAGTACTTGGGTGTGCAGTTCCATAATATCCCAACTTATCGAAGGTAGAATCCCATAGTTATACCATAATTACCCTCTGGTAAACTAACATAGCTATTGAACAAATCAACTATTTCTATGGTCATTTTCAATAGCACTGTTAAATTACCAGAGGGTAGTATATCCATTAACAATGCCTGGTCTGCACCCACAAGTAGGCTGTATTCGTATATATATATATTTATACCCATACGATCCATGTATGGTATAGATGCTAACATTTGGGGTATATTGATGGTAAATGTTACCATATATATCATACATGGATCCTATGGGATATATACAAAGTGGGGCCCCCAAGATAGCTAAGTTGGTTTATAACTAACTAGGACTTATTGTAGATACATTATATCTATAGTTAGTGGGATCTTATAACTGGGGGGCACCACCTTGTATGTAATTATATATATATATATATATTATACATGTATATGTATATATATATATATCCCATGATACTCCAATTATTTTCAAAGCTCATTAAACCACAATTTTCTTGGGATACTCTCTGATAATTTAACATGGCTATTGAAAAATCACTAGTTTGATAGGTAAGTCATCTATTCAAATGGTCCATGTTCTATAGCCATGTATTCTGTACAGGAAAATAATTATCCTATCATCATCTCTATATATCTTCATTTTCTTCAAGACATTACCATGTTCTTTTTCCAAGAAACTTCACGATGCATCCTGTGCCCACTTTCACGAAAGCCTTTCCTGCGAAGCCTCAGAGAACATAATGTGATCATGCTAAAGTGGAGAAATGCTGAACCAGAGATATCCAGAGATATCCAGAGATATCCAGCGTGCGTTACACATCTGGAATGACCAGTTATCCTCCGGTGTTCAAACAAAATTGGACATCAACCGTGCTTTCTTCCATTCAAAAGCCACTTCAAGATAATTTTTTGTGTCAACAAAATGGATATGTTTCATGAAGAACTTGAATTGCCAGTGCAGCAAAAAGTAGGCACGCTGGTAACATCTGGTAATCATCAGCTAGTACTGAGAAAAAAATCAACTGAAATACAAGAATCCATGAGAATCCTCTGGCTAAAACGCGGGCCGAGTATTTTCTTACAGGCCATGCGTGCCACGGAGAACACATGACAACACATGGCGCATGGATGTTTATGAGGTATGGTCACCTATCCCATAGTGTGAATCCACACGCATAATGGAAATTTGCCGAAATTTTGAACATCATGTTGGACTATCAGAAGAGGCTTTACATTTTTTGGCCACAATTATAAATGGACTAAATTAACTCCTACAACTAGTTGGTTCTACATCATGATAATCCCATAAAAATAACTGTTGGTTGGGCCATAACTGTACATTCTGGCAAATTCACAGTTTGATACCCCATGGTAAATTAACATAGACCCCACGATTAGTGGTGATATAACTGTTAGTTGGGCCATAACTGTAGATTAGATTAGCCTCTGGTAAACGTTTACATAGCTATGGAAATGGCCCATTCATAGATGGTTTACTTATTAAAAATGGTGATTTTCCAGTTCGCTATGTGGCAGTTTACCAGAGGCTCGTTTTCAAGATGGTTTTCACCATGTGTTCTCGGACACACCCATCAAGTCCTGAAAATCCAAAAGGCGGTTTTTGGACCCACAAAGCTCTACGAGAACTTGTGAGGTACTTTCACGGTCTACTCATCCGTATAAATATACTGGTTGGTGGTTTCAACCCCCTGAAAAATATTAGTCAGTTGGGATGATTATTCCCAAAATATATGGAAAAGTAAAAAAAAATCTAAACCACCAATCAGTATACCCATCCGTATCTGGTTGGTGGTGCAATAACCATCTTGAAAAATATGTTGTCAATGGGAAGGAAACCCCCAACAAATCTTTGAAACCACCAACCAGGTATAAATATACCTATCTGGTAGATAAAAAGACTATTTCACCGTAACATACTACTAAACATGATTCATGTCATGCTGGAAGTATCTGGTAAAATCATGCAATACTATGTTTACAAGCCTTATCTTCATCCCCCACAGTTAAGGCCCGAAATACCAGTTTTAAGTACTTATAACCCCATTTATAGAATGTATAATCCCATAGAAATAACCAGTTATAACTAATAAATGGCCATAACTGCAACAAGCACATGGAAAAAAAGAACAGCTGAGTTTTGACAGAAACTCTATCAGCCGCGGAGGACGCCAGGATTCACGATTTATCATGGCCAATATGAGATACGCAAAAAAAAAAACATGTTTTTAGCTAGCGAATGTATATATATATATATATATATATTATGTATTATCATTTCAACAACTACATTGGCATTGATTGGAAAAACAAATTGTATTTAATAGTATCCAGTTTGCTTGCTCAGTTATCTCAAACACATTCAGTTGCATCCTCCAACCCTGCAGTTAAGGCCCTTTACCAGTTTTAAGTACTTATAACCCCGTTTATAGAATGTATAATCCCATTTATAACCAGTTATAACTAATAAATGGCCATAATTGTGTCATTTTTCCAATATTATCCCCCTCTTTACTGCCCCCCCCCCAGTTATGTGTCGATTTGTAATCCCCACTAACTATAGATATAGTCCCTATAGACCCTGGTGATATTGGAGTTATAAACCTACTTACCGAACTATAGGGGCCCCAATCCTGTACTGATTATTCGGGATATGTACATATAATCCCATATCTATTTGTTAACTAATTACAGTTAAAGCCCTTACCAGGTTACTTTACGGTTATATATATATATATCATAATTCTTAATTTATATGGTGTTTTCTTTCCATGTATTGTATTTCTTCACTATAACTGCAATGTGGTGCCCCTGTTCAATAGCTAAGGCTAAGTTGGTTTATAACTCCAATTTCACGTTTGGACTTATGGTAGATATACCTCTGGTAATTTAACATAGCTATGGGAAATCCATTATAAATGGAGGTTTTATTGGGAAAATCATCTGTAAATGGTCCATTTCCCACAGCTATGTTAAATTACCAGAGGGTATCCATAATTAATGGGACTAATGCCACCAACGTTCACATCACGTTTGGGGGGCACCATGGAAAAAAAAACTATGAAAAATCACCATGTTTATGGGTAAATCAACTATCAATAGCCATTTTCAATAGCAAACTGTTGGTTTACCAGAGGTAAACCTCCATTTTCCTATAGTTTTCCTATGGCCATCAATGGGTCCCCTTCTCGCCCCAAGGGGGCGAGCTGATCACTCAGTCGGCCTCCTTCCACAGTGATGTTGGCTCCCGAGGATGCCATGATAAAGTTCGTCCTTGCGATGGTGAAGTTCACTGAAATGACAGTTATGGCCATGGCTATTAGTGAACTAACTGTTTATTTCAATGGGATAAAAGACATTCTATTTTGATGGGGTTTTCTTAGTACTTAGAACTGGTATTTCGGGCCTTAACTGTCGGAACTCACCAAGAAACACAGAGTTTTAAGGAAACCATGGATCATTGGATTGGAAAATCTTAACCGGAAACCATGGAAAATCTAAGTTTTAAGGAAAAAACAATGAACCCAGAGTTTTTCGGAAAATCTACAGGAAATTCCATGGATCATTGGATTGTTTTTTCAGGGAAAATCTTAACCGGAAACCATGGTTTTTACCAGTAAATCTGGGGGGTTCCGGTTCCAATTTTCCCGTAAACCAATGCAATGATATTAAAAAAATGAACCCAGAGTTTTGGACTAACAATTATTTTCATGGTATTATAATGATGTATAACCTTAGTTGTAGGAGTTCTATGTCCATTTATAATTGTTGATGGCCATCACTGCAGTGAAGATATGAACCCAATGAAAATATATAGTGGGATGGAGCCTCAAAGGGTAGGATCTCAATACACCTGCATAGTGGTTGTGTGAAAATTACTTGAGCCGTGTTCGAAACCTGCGACTGTTCGTCGTTCCTTTGTGATAATGGTGGACGGGATTCCCCTTGTGTATTGTGATAATTCCCAATTAATCTTGGTTAGATACCAATTAATCACCAAGGGACCTGATAATGGGGAATTGTCACAACCCACAAGAGATATATATATATATATATGTATATATATATAATCCACAATATATAATTCCCCTAACTAAGATATTTCTATACCAATTAATCAACTGATAATGAAATATGAATTGATCTTCACTGCGATAATACTAATCATACTAATCAATTAATCTATAGAATCTATATATTTAAATCTTGATCAACAGGGGGTTTTGAACATTGCCCAAATGGTGTTTTACCCAAGCAAGGAAACAACCCTATGGTTAACCCGCTACTGAATGGAAATTGGAACCCCCACTTAGACTGGTGATATGAACTTGGGCACATGAACTATACAAATTCACCAAACAGAAATAAACCACTTTGGGAAATCACCCATGCTTTCCAGCAACGTGGTTACCCAATCAAATGGATATCTCTCGTAAGACTCCGAACTTAAACCAGCGATTCTGAGTGATCAAATTGGATACGCAAAAAAAAAAACAATAACAAGTGCCTGCAAAATGATGGCCCAAAAGCTGGGTATATCCCCAAGAACCCCAACTGACTAGCTGCTATTCTGCTGGAAATGATCCTTCGCCAATGTTCGCCAAATATTTTTGTCTGAAAAAAACATAAGATTTTGATTCATTGATTGTGCGGTGGTTAAAATTCATCGACATACTATTTTAACATACGTAGAACATCATCCATTGATAATGTTCCATAGAAGTTGGGAATTTAATCTGGCAACAGAAAATGCCCCGATTAGTCAGTGTTCCATATTTCCCCATAACATCCCGCCCATGTGGTTGGGAAACTCTTCCCATCTCCACATATTTCGTATGGTATACCAGTTCCGAAGAAATCCCTCCGTCCACCGCAGGAAAGCCACCTGTTTTTGTTGGCAGTCACAAATTTGGTCACCGTCAAGTTGCTTTTGCTGTCCTGCGGACGGCCGAAGATGCCGAAGGCGATGACAAGAGATGAAGCGTTCAAACGACGATGTTCAGAAAACGAATGGAATTCTCACACTGGACGAATGGAACATTCAAGTGATTGAATGTGATTTTTTGACATGGTTTGCGGTTTGCATCATGAATTGCGGGATTTTCATCGATTTTCTGCAAGGTGGTGCCCCCCAGTTAAAAGTTAGTTTATAATCCCACTAACTAGTTCGATATATCTACAATGTGAGGCCCCCCAGTGATGTTTGTTGGTTTAGATTCGCCCCAGCAACTATAGTACTATAAATGCCATAAGTCCTAGCTATTAGAGTTATGTGAACCCCAACTTAGCTATCGAACGGGGGCCCCCCAAGGCTTCGGGGATCCAAAGGATCCAAAGGATCCAAAGGATCCGGTCCGCCAGGAGTGCACTGGTCACCACATCCACCAACACCTGCGATACCCGGCTATGGTTGCTAGTTATAACTGGTTATTTCTATGAGATAAAAAACATTCTACAAATGGGGTTATAAGTACTTATAAATGGTATTTCGGGCCTTAACTGTGGTGAATACGAAAAAATCGGCCAACAAAAATGCTGGTCGGTGTCTTCATGATTTTGATAGCCAGGTGAATGTGAGGTGACTAGAGACTTGAAGGGAAAACCCTACTTGGATTTGGGATATGGATGGATATTGTGCGGATATGACTATAGTATCTTTAAAAAACTCTATTAAATATGTTGAAGGGGGTTAAATATGTTGAAGGGAAAAGCCATACATAGTGGATATGGAGGGAAAATATGGGATAATTGGACTTTTCAATGAACTACTATGTTTGGGATGTTTGGATTTATATTTGGAACTGCACAAATTGCGCATGCTTCCAAGCGTCTAGGCTGGCAGTGCGTCAAAGTTGTTCGGCTCCAATCGTTCCAACTGGAGGGCACAGAAAAAGATTGGAAAAACGAAAAATTACGAATCATTGCCCTTTTTGTCCATGATCTGATTGGCTGCAAACCGGCTTCTCGTGCATGAAAGAAAAGCTGCTTCCTATACTCTGCCCAATTTCCATGTTTTTCCCTGCAATGTACAAGCAAGGCATCAAAGCCTGCAAATCCACAGTGACACAGCTGACATACAACTGGAGCTGAAGCAAACGGCAAGTCTTCGTCAGCTGGCCCAACATGTCCGGGAACGGTGTGCATGGCCAACGGCGCCACAATTTGTGATTGGACAGGTATATAGCAAAGTTTAAGATGCAGATGCATTGGGCACACATACTCGAGTAAATACACTATACAGGATGGCCCCCCCCAGTTACAAGTTGGTTTAAAAACCCCATTAACTATATAACTATACAGTTAAGGCCCGAGTCATACCAGTTATAAGTACTAAGAAAACCACATGTATAGAATGTGTTTTTTTCCCAGAGAAATAACCAGTTATAACTAGTAGCCATGGCCATAACTGTATATAATTATATCTACCGTAAACCAAAGAATTCACAGTAGAACGCCATCGACTGGGGGCCCCATATGGCCCCATCCTGTATCCATCGAGCCATCCAATGGCCATGCAGGAACCGATCGAGAGGTACCTACCATATATTGGCCTTAAAAAAAGGGCTATTTTTCAGGCCTAAATTGGGAATATCCCCACAAACATGGCCAAACATATGGTACTAACGTACCTCCAATTTAGGAAAACCCAAAGTTTTACAGTCGAATTTTCATGGGAAAACCATCGAACTGATCGCAGGATTTTCCAGCAAGCAGCCGTTGATTTTTGGGGTTAAAATCAGCAATATGAACCAACCAAACACAGGATTGATTTCGGGCACCAACCAATCATTTGTAGTTATGGCAATTTATTACTTATAACTGGTTAAAAATGGGATTATACATTCTATAAATTGGGTTATAAGTACTTATAACTCGAGTATGAACGAACCCCCTGAGAAAAATCATGACACGCGTCAAGTAATACGGGATGTCCGACGTACATGTTCCCTTCAACAACCAGAAAAAAGGAGATACCTAAGGGCCCATGCACAGCAGGGAATAACATATACAGCTATATTTTTGAAGATTTAGAGATTTAGATGATTAATAGCAAACCAGATTTAGATACATGATTTATTGATATTGATATAGCTATACAATGCTATACATACATCAATGTCAGGCCGGCTCGGCCCCTTGGATCCCTTGGATCCCTTGGATCCCTTGGATCTGGTGCGCTGGTGGTGATCCGTGGCCACATGGCACGTCTGTGTCTTAGCGTTCAGTTGGGGGCCACATAACTCCAATTTCACGTTTGGATTTATGGTAGATATATCGAACATTATCAGTTTTCATGGGATAAACTAACGTTCACATAGTTGGTTAATAACTCCAATAACTATGAACAACTATGGTTTATGGTACTTATAAGTATACTTACTGGGGCTTATAAACCAACATTCACATCACTGGGGGGCCCCACATTGTATATATAAATTAGATTAGAGTAGATGCAGATTGGAATGGAATGGACTGGATTTGATTGATACTGTATGCATATATTCATTGCCAATCTTAGATACCCTGCAAAAAATGACAAATTCTTTGCTGGTGAACGTAGATATTCCCATTAATACCAAAAGACTAAAGGATTAGTAGGTATCCATGTAAGATTGACCTAGTATTTTTCACCGTTCTGTGCGTTGCATCACCTTCAGCTTTGAGAAATGTTCACTCATGTTCTCCTGACGAATTACCAACCGTTTGCATCACGAATGCTTGCATCTGATTGGTGGTTTCAACAATAATGGGATAATTATAATAATAGCAATAGCAATAACAATAGTAATAATAATAAAAAATAAAAAAAATAACAATAATTATTACTTTACTTCGAGTTATCCCCACCATGACATCTATACGTTTTGTTACTGGCAAATCTTCTGGCATTGTATCTGACATATCTTCTGGCATTTTATCTGGCATATCTGCTGGCATTCTATCTGGCATATCTTCTGGAATTCTACCTGGCATATCTTCTGCAATATGTTCTGGCATATCTTCTGGCACTCTATCTGGCATATCTTCTGGCATATCTTCTGACATTGTATCTGGCATTCTATCTGGCAAATCTTCTGGCATA
>Ga0126342_10020419_pt1 | contig 11134 bp, 11 predicted proteins | sample Cyp1metagenome_FD_92528 | JGI IMG/M metagenome (GOLD analysis project Ga0126342, IMG submission 92528) | Coral microbial communities from Lord Howe Island, Old Settlement Bay, Australia - Cyphastrea 1 metagenome | ecosystem: Host-associated > Invertebrates > Cnidaria > Coral ...
ATATATTATCATATATATATATATATATTATCATATATATTATCATATATATATATATATATTATCATATATATTATCATATATATATATATTATCATATATATTATCATATATATATTATCATATATATATTATCATATATATATAATAATATATATTATCATATATACTATCATATATATTATCATATATATATATGATCATATATATTATCATATATATTATCATATATATTATCAAATATATATATATATTATCATATATATTATCATATATATTATCATATATATTATCATATATATATATATATGATAATATTTATTATCATATATATTATCATTAGAACATATTAGAAAATGAACTATTTTTGTTAGACAATGAAACCTGGATCGTGTTCGATCTAGATTCTGATAGATCCTGGTGAGAAAAAAACTGCATCCCCCAATACAAATCTCATTCGTGAACCTCAATGTTTGGAAGCTAAATTCCACACCAAAACTGCTAAATTCCGTGATCCGCAAAAGCTTTGAAGTTGATCTCTTTAAATAGTTTGGCCATGGGGATGGATCAAAATTGATGGCACCTTCTTTGGAGGCGATGAACATCCACCTATACCAGCTACTGTATGGTGCTTACCAGGCTAGCAAGGTTATTTTCCCATGTTTATCATGTATTATTATCGATTCATCCATTGATCTTATTAATCTACTATCTGTCTGACTATTATCTATCATTATCTATCCCCATGGCACTATCATTCAGATTCTATTCATCATCTATGCCTATTTGATCCTATTTCTAAGATATTTCACCATTAAGGATACTTGATCCCAAATATGGATATGTTCATGATATTTGTTCATATTAACCTGGGATATTTCACCAGTAAGGATACAACCATTGAATCTCCCAGTGGTTTTTCCATGGCAGGCGCTGCCTTATGGCGATCCTTCGGAGACCACCACGGCCCCGCGGCACCACTGTGACGATGGTTTGGTGCGAGCGCATGGCGCCGTGACGCAAGCGGTGCCTCGTCGAATGTGGGGCTTTCCAAAAAAAGTCAGAGGGATACCCCCAAATCATCCATTTATAGATGGTTAGTGTAGGTTTTTGTTTGTCCATGATAAACCAAACCATTTGGGGGTAACATTTTCGGAAAGCTCCATGTGGTAAACCATGGTAAAGCCAACAATAAGACATCCCGAAAAGCACTGTAAATGGGTAATAGTTTAACAATCATCCCCAAATGCTAGCTTTATGGCATTGGGTGGAAATCATATTGCTTGTTGTTTTCTTCAATGAAGATTGCAAGTGTTCTTCGCATTGTGTGGCATTATATAATATGTGTTTGTTCATGTTACTGGATATAATATGATCATATTAGAATATATTAGATTATATTAGATATTATATATTTGTCCACAATATTAATGGAAACTATGTACAATATATATATATATATATGTACATATATATATATATCCACATATGTATATTATATATAATACACATGTAGATACGCCCTTCGTGCCAGGTCATTGAGGCAGGGAACGCGAATCCGCGTTTTGCTGTCCAGCAGTTTGTCGGTCATCTGGGGATGGATAAGATATTTTTTTTTTAGATGTTTCCAGTATGATAATATAATACATACATACAGTATGTATATATAGATATACATACTAATTTATTGTTCTTACTGCTATATATATATATCAGTGAATCATAAATATATATATATATATATATACATATACATGTACTCATGTACGAGATTATTGGTCTACATGTTTTTTGGGTATTGTTATACTTACCATCTTTGTTGCGGATGAACATCCACAACAACCAGCGGTTTGAGCGGTTTGGTGATGATCCAGGATTCATTCTGATTGAATCTGATTGAAGCAACTGAATGGGCATGGGGATCACATATCATATTATATGGTATATATGGCTAAATATCATACCATTGAATCTGATTGCTGGTGACGAACTGTTCAATGTGAAGTATATTCATCGATCGAATCTGTGACCCCAGCGCGGACACAACCCGGGACAGCAGGTGAGCAGTTTTGATTTGACATTCTTCTGATAATCCTTGACAAATTAACATGGGTTTGTCTGAAAATAGTGTACCCCTACACCGAATGGTTAATGATCATTATCCCTACTAAATGGCTATTAATGGGGGTATACCCCATTTTCAGACATACCCACATAGATATGGAAAATCCCCAGGCGGAGCTGGCACGCAGCCAGTGGGAGGTTCAACAACTTCGAGGGTCGCAGGTTGATGCTTTGGTCTGGGTTGGTTGGTGGTTTCTCCACGAAAATTGTGGTTTAGCATTGATTTTGCCACCAAAAATTGAAGCATCCCCACTAAGAGCCACTAGCCCACAATTTGGGGGTCATGAAATATTTAATTCATCCATATATTCATCCCAAGTACAGTTTGGGTATACATGGTGATCAACCATAAGTTGGTGATGTATTGGGCTGTTGATTCCCCAGAAATACGTCAACAACCATCCCCAATCGGAGGATGATGATCCCCAATGACACATAGTTGATATTATTGGCATGGCTTTAACAAAACAATGGATGGTTTTGTGGAGTTACGCCAAAAAAGCACGAGCCATTGACGACCCCAGAAAACGACCCCTTTTTCGATCGTTTTCTGGGAATTCCAAAACGACCTATAGTATTTCCAAGAGGATCAGGCAGCGTGTGTTCATTATTGAGGAAGGTGTATGACTCCATGTTTCTGGTGCATGTCATGGCATGATAATTTATTCAATGTTATTATAACTTATTATATTTTATTATGTTTTTTGTATCTCGCAAATGTCCAGTGCATGAATGATCATGCATGGCAATATTTGAACTGACATCTCCCGATATTGCACCAAAAATTGCTTTGGGTTTGCAAACCATGTTGTTCAATCCATTTTTATCTACCTCATAGTAGTGAAACATGACGGATAGAAACTCCATGGAAATCCCCATCGTCGAAGCGCGCACCATCTCCGAGTGTCAGGACAACAACAATTTGTCGTCTGCGCTGATCAACAGTGCAGTGTTGAGGTGCGATGGGCACGGTGTCACAGTGAACATGCCATGGAGAACCAATTTTATTTGTGTTGATTGCCAAACTTGGTTTCTTGGCATAACATGCAAGAACACAATTTATTTTGCATGTTTTTTTGTACAGTATTACTATTAATTACAGTATTACAATTCTGCTGGAATTCCAGGGTCGTGGCGCTTTTAAGACCCCACAGTAGTTCGGAAATGGAGTCACACACAGTCACGATGTTTATATCGTCCATTGTCTTGTGGAAATCGTCCTAAAGCTACTCATCATGCCTATGTTTTCTTCAAAGTCACTCCACGGAACGCCCGTTGAAGCTTCAGCAACAAAAGCCAATGATTGCTGCCATCTAAATGACACGATTCCCATCCGATCATCCCTGTGGTTAGTCATTACCTTGGGTGATCCCCTGACTCATCCTGGCTCACAAATTACGTCCCCTTGTTAACCTTCACCATCCACTGGTGGTTTGGGGGCCAACCTAAGTCACACCCATCTAATCTCGTCCCAAGCGCCCTTTGGTAATTTGTTACCTAGCTATTGAAAATTGCCATTTAGTTCGTTGGTAAGTGTGGCTCCAGTTCCAGTTATCCATGGATCTCTGCGCCAGACTTCGCATGTTCGACATTGATGGAGCGTGAGCAACGGGAAGGAAGGAAAGCTGGGGGTATGGAGAACACCAAAATAATCCAAAATTGTCACATTTAAGAGAGAAGCTAAAATACTTAGCTTTGGGTACCCAGATTCTACGAAACACCTATTGATGGCCTGAAAATGGTTGACAACAGCAACTGAATTTTGGATACTTGAACGGGCCACTAGCCTGTCTACTTCCAGGAGCTCCCCAGCACAGCAGATATTGGATGATATTGGCAGGTCATTTCCAGTGACCATGCCATTTCTTGGGCACTGTTTGTTTCGATTTCGATTGGTTGCTGTAGTCAACACCAAGTCTAAATTGCTTAATCAGGATCTTAGCTCTAAAACGGCAGTTTTGCGGACAAACCCACATCCATTATTCATTGAATAGATGTAGTAAAACTATGTAAAACCCCTATCTTTCATGGTAAAATCTCCGATTGTTCATGGTTTTGCATCGTTTTTGAGGGTTAGACGAAGCCACAGTTTTGCAGGACTTCCCTGCCATCAAAAAATCAAGGTACGAAGACCTGCAAGAGGCTGCTGCCGCACAGCCAGGGCCAGGGATTCCAGCGATTTGACAGTTGGGAGATTGGACAGACATGGAACAAGTCAAACAAAGAGATATGCAAAGTACATTGAACATCATTGAACTAAGATTTCAGCTTATTAAGCTTCTACAATCTTATATGATATGATGGGTAATGTATGAAGATACGAGCAGAGGTTTGAAGAAAGACTAGATTTTGAAGTTGAAGAAAGATGAATCATGAATCCGGAGTCGATAGATTTGCTGTTCAGACGTGCTGTGCAATTCGTAACACTCTCAGCAAGTGTATCATTTTTGGAGTGGATAAAACAGCCTCAAAAAAGTTTCTGAGCGGTTTCAATCACGCAAGGGAGAAACTTTGCAGAGTCAGTCCAACTTGGAAGAGGGCCATGGCCTAGATCTTCTATCAATAGTGAGTGATGTGATGCATTGGCTTCCTGGGTCCATGTTGATCATGTTGACCTCCCCTTCGCCCAAGTGCTGGGCGATTCTGGTTGGTTGATGCAATTTTGACTCGATGACACCATTTTGCCGTGCATCCCAAAACCTGTATGGCCCCAGAATTCAATACTAGAAATGACATTAACATGACTCACGAGGAACCCAATTTTGGAGCCATCCCTAACTCTGTCCTTCCCATTTAACCTGGCTGCAAAATATGTTCCAATTGAACGTCTCATCTCATCATCCCATGATCAAAAAGAACTCATCATCCACGGCCCAATCAATCAAACAACGCATCCAATAATCCCATTACACATGTCATCATTGATCATCCAATCTTAAAATGGCTAGCTTCGTTCTCATTTAAACAAAAAAACATATGTTTCCAGGCTGAAAAGACTATGGGATAGTTTTGGATAGTCCATGATTTTGAACAACCCCCATAGATCCAATCATGATCCATGGGATTCCATGGGATTCCATGGGACCCCCCAGTGGTCCGCCAGTCACCAGGTGGGACTCGCGCCTGGAACTGCTGACTCGCTACTCGGCCCAGCTGAAGGGTCCGAGACATGCGGACTTCATGGGCCAGGTGGGTGACCACCAGGGACCCATGGTGACGCAGGGGTATGGAAAACTATCGAAAAATGCTGGGATTTTAAGATACATCAGCATACTTCAGCAATGAATTCATGGATATTGATGGATATAGATGGATGGATTATATTTGTAGGTCTGGTCTGTCTAAAAAAACTAAAAATAGGCTACTGTACCCACAATTCCACTGGAATCTATGGTCATGTCTCCAATGAAGCTAGCATTTTTTGCGGTATATTTGCAGACACACCCAGAAACCTTTCGAATCCTTTGAATCATCCAGCTATCAGGTTGCTTTTAATTGGGTGACCAATGGTTAATAGTGGTGGCCCAACTTTGTGAAACATGCGTATGAAACAACCAAGTTTGGAGTACACCAAACATATGGACGGATATCAGAAATCCTTGATATCCCGGTTGATCAGAAAATTGAGATGAAACAACAAGTGTAGGGGTTCATCATGTCAAACTGGGTACATGTGCTGCAAACTGTGCTGGTATGTTGAGTGGCTCTACGGTACCCTGAAGATGATGTGTTTTGGGGATGCAACGGACCAAAATGATGGGTTCGGTCTAAAGTTGGGGGTACCCATGGGTCTTTTTCCTGCGAGAGAACAATTTCTAAAAGCAGATCTCCAAAAAATGTCATCGCCATAGCCCGACAAGGCAAATAGAACATGATGAACATGACAAAATTACCAAGTCTATAGATGTTTTACAGTTTTAACATGTTTGAACCTGGTATGATGGTTTCCGCATTTTTCCTCAGTTGATTCATCTAGCCATCGCCATTCTCTCCGGGTGGCCAGGAGTTGAGCAGCAGTTCCTCTGCGTTGCTGGCAGAGATCCGACAGGTCTTTTTGGCCAATCAGTTGGGATCTCAGCGCGGGCGAACTCAGCCGCCGAACAACGGTGACGCGGTAGGTGCCTAAGGGATCGGATGGGTCGTTTTTCGAAGCATTTCACAGTTCACCATATGTTCACTATAGTTTAGCAACAATTGGATTGACTAAATATATGATATATATATGAGAAATCGATACTTCAATGGTGATTTGCTCCAACAAAAACAATGATCGTTTCACCAACAGAGATCAACGGACACAATATCAGCGAGACCTTGGGAGCTCCTCTAAGGTACCAAGTGGAAACGATTCTCATGGGCTCCAAGGTGGGTGATCTGGGTGATTTCAGGAGCTTTTTGTACCAGTGTTTTCTGGTTGATCTATGTTGATCTAGTGAAATGTGACCCCTTTTTTTGTTTAACCGTGTTGTAATAGTTCCATGTGAAATAAAAGGTTACTGATGGTTACTGTATCTCTTCAGTTGGATTCATTTTTGCGGATCCGCCTAAAGTAGTTGACTGTGGTTGACCACCAGAATGCTGGCGGGACGCAGCCACTGCATAGGCCAGCTCCATGTCAGAGTTCATTTTTGTCGAGAGCCATGATGCTCAGTCGGTCGCGGTGATAGGGGGTACAATGGGTGCATGATTGTGGGATATGCTGGAGATATCTTATGATATCTTACCATCATGATTGTAATGATATGCAATGATATGCAATGATATGCAATGATATGCAATCATATCATCAAGGTGTTTCTAGACGACAATGGATTGAATGCCATCCACTGATTACAGTTCAGGTCGTGCTGATGCTTTGGAACAGGGACTCCTTGAGAATGTTGAGGAGAAGAATCCTATGAAGGAGGTGCCTTCGACCGCACTATGTCAATGATTGGCGTGTTTGAAGGAACTTGGTGTGTTCAGATTTGGCTGCTCACTTTAGGTATCAAAGAATCCAATTTGGGTTTCATTTATGTGGTTGCCATATCCAGCCGTCTTAGAGTGTACATTATGGATCATGATGGAGATATACTCAACAGACGTTCGGCATACCGTGGACACCGTAATTATGTGTATAAGAATCGGGTACCCCAAAAACTAGAGGAATGATCAGATCATCATTTTCCATTAAAATGGCTGTTTGCAGGTATAAGTACCCTATAAGTACCATATCCTCAGTCCCCAAGAATTTCCCACGCCAGAACTCCGGGCCAAAGATCCCTGTGGACCTGGTCGTCACTCGGTGTGGGTTGGATGCTGGTGATGGGTTTGGGGATGAGTCATGCACAAAAATTGTCCAGCGCCATTATGGTTGATCATAATCATAGAGTCATAGTGTCTATTTTTTTCTATTATCCTATGGTTCAGCATCTATGTTTCGTACACAAGCATTGACACAGGGTTTGGGGTGTCACTGTGTCACCGATGTTTCCAATCCTTCCCCAAAATAGTATCCAGACCCCATGGGTTTTGGTTGGTGCAACCACTGCCCTTTGTTGCTGGGCCAGTTTTGTTGACTAGATACCCCGTGTTTTCCTTGCTCAAACCAAAAGGCTTGTCTTGCACAAATCCCGTTTTGTTGGTCAACTGTTGGTGAAATGCTTAAATGTTGCTGAAACTGTAAACGGACTTCGTTTCGCACCAACATCAACAATCAGTATTTACATGTACTGTGCTTACATTTTTTTTCTGTACTCTATTGATTCAACAACATATCCTGAGTAGTTGTCAACATCTATTGATAGTAAGTAGTTGTCCTTACCCAGTAATCTATCTATATCTATCTATGTTTTCTTGAGGACAACTTACCCATCTATTGTTTTTTTTTTTGCTGGGTAAGTCACCAAGGACCTGGTGCGAATCTTCTTGCTGCACCGTGTTCTGCCGTACCGACCTGAGATGTAGAAGCCCGGAAGGAAGACCATGTTTTGATCATGGCACATATAATGATCATTAATGATGCCTATACACATTATCATATCATAATCATAATTATAAATTATAAATTATAACCATACATCTGTGACTTGATCACTAGAATAATCATGAATAATCATCATAATGTAATCATGATGTTCTCACCAACTTCATCGCCAGGCTGGCGCGCCTGTGCCAGCTCTTTGGCCCCGAGTGCACCAAGTTGCTGCTCCGCTTGCGGGTGCGGTGATGATGACCTCAACCGGTTAGGGGGTGAACACCATTGATTTACCATGGATTTAGCACGAAAATGATGGTTATAAACCATGTTAAACGACTATTGAACGACATTTTCAACGTGTTAAACCTGGCCCACCCAAAAAATGAGGAAAACAACATGGTTTAGGTTGGCTAAATAGCAAACAATATGCTGAACAATTGACTGTGATGGGTGGCAAGAGATGATCCATAACTTTGGGCAATGCCTGAACATGATTGAACAGATTTCAATGTTTCAGCACTTACAAAATGCTTCTGGGACCAGAAATGACAGGCTATTGTATTGTTTACACCCAACATTTGAGTTATTCTCATATTTTGTTGGTCAACTGTAACATCCCCAGTTCGATTTCTGTGTATTTTTTTAACCTGATGGCGAGTGGCGAGACGTCCCAAATTGATCCATCACTGATCACTGCTCCTGAGGACCTAGAATCTATACCTGGATACCCAAACACATCCAAATTCGAACGGTATGTGTAGATATGTGTTCTTTTCTTATCAAGTTCAATTTGCCATTTATGTGTATTTATATATATACTTACATTTGTAGATACATATATATATATATATGAGTGTATCATATAATATATATATATATATATGAGTGTATCATATATATATATGAGCGTACTGGTATCATATATGTATATACCTGGAACCCAAATGACCTCTCTTTGGGTGGGCGAATCCTCCAAAAAATAAGGGTCATTGGGGTTCCAGCTTATGCATGCTTATATACGCATACAGTCACCATAATGAACCCACATGAACCCAACATATGTGTATACAATAGAAATCATTGTATAATATATAAATACATATTATGTTATTATTATTAATGTCAATATTACTGGTATTAGTATTATTTATTATTATTATTATTATTAATATTAGTAATTATTATTAGCGTTATTATTATTATATATATTATATATTATATATTATATATTATATATTATATATTATATATTATATTATTTATTATTATATTATTTATTATTATTGTATATGTATATATACAGTATATATATATATATATATACATACATGCATTTATTTTTACCAAGACAAAGCAAACTAAGCAGTTCATTTGTGGCTCCCAACACTGGGAGGCGATCAGCGCCATCGCAGGGAACGAGTGTCGTTTGGTCGAGCCGGAAGAGGTGCGGTCACCCGGTTGGACCTGACGATAGATGGTGGTCACCAAGTGGAAATACTGTACCTTACACCAAAAAAACGGTGATTGTGATGTATTTATGTTGTTTATGCTGTTCACGTTGATGTTTATGGTGATGGTGATATTTACAGCGATGTTTATGTCGATGTTTATGGTGATGTTTATGTCGATGTTTTTATGGACGTTTCTTTCAAGTTTGGGGCCCTGATGTTTTTTTTTTTACATTGTAATCCGCAGAAAGATTGACATGGCCTAGTTGCACCACATTCATTGATCTTGCCCATGGCAATACATTTCAGCCGTACAAAGCACTGCAGAGACATGGGCACTCCCAAAAATTGGATGGCAAAACATCGATCAAATTGTACAAAGAATACCAGCTCATGTGTGGTTACCCGGGCCTGAAATTGGATCCAAACTCAACAATATAAGTTGTTTTGTTCTTTTAAATGGGCTATGCACCCAACGATGGCTATGTCATGCCATGTCATATTACCCATGGATCCAGGTGTACCATAGTCATCATGCGCCAGGCCTGCACTGCTGTTGATGCCAACAGTTTCAGCCGAGGGGCTCAATTCCACCATGGCTTGAGGGCTGCATGTTGGTGGCTCCTGACATCTGCGGATGAGAAAATTATGATCCACAATTTGTGATCCACAACTGAGGTTAAATTCCTTGCCTTTCACTGAACCCCTTACCCTCTGGTAAACTAACATAACTGTGGAAACTCACCATTTTTAATGGGTAAATCAACTATAAATGGCCATTTTCAAAAGCTATGTTAGTCATTACCAGAGGGTAAATCATCAAAGGTCTTTTTGTGAGACGCCACCGTTGCCACTGGAACAAAAACAGCCAAGGTTGCGGTGCTTTCTTTGCCATGTCCAATGTGGCAATTTGGCCCGTTGAAGAGGACCAGCTGCTTTCAGCTCAGGTGAATCTGATTTGGTGTAGACTGTTTCTGTGGCTATCCTTGACTTATATGATTACATGATATATAATATATGGACTATGTGACTACCAATCTGATTTCTGATTTTTGGAAACCTTGTATACTTCTTTCCATCAATGCTGGTGCTGTCTGGAAGATGGTTAGGACATTTCCTTCACTGTAGTATACCAAGGAAACTGGTCACCACTTCCTACAGTGTCATGATAAATCATCATGGCTGTGAATCAAGATTGGGTATCTAAGAGTGGATCCGTTACCCTCTGGTTATTTAACATAGCCATGGGACATGGCCCATAGAAATAGATGGTTTACCTATTAAAAATGGTGGATCTTTCCATGGATTTGTTGTCCTTCCTGGATCAGTTGGGTTTTCGATTTGGGCCACCAGGACTTGTTGGTGGCCACGGATTTCGAAAAGACCTTCTCTGACAGCACCTTGGAGCCGGTGATGTACATCTCAGAGGCGCTTCGGCAACGGTGCTGACTATGGGATGATGATTCCCACTATAGTTGGGAACACCCGTCGGTTATTCCTGGCTAAAATCCCTAGGCTGGAGCCTCGAGTTAAAGTCTTCAAACCTGTTTAGGGATTTCAGCCAGGGAAAATTTGATGTTTGACCCATGGATTTTATCCAGAG
>Ga0126342_10020420_pt1 | contig 11134 bp, 5 predicted proteins | sample Cyp1metagenome_FD_92528 | JGI IMG/M metagenome (GOLD analysis project Ga0126342, IMG submission 92528) | Coral microbial communities from Lord Howe Island, Old Settlement Bay, Australia - Cyphastrea 1 metagenome | ecosystem: Host-associated > Invertebrates > Cnidaria > Coral ...
CCCCTAAGTCTCCGTTCGTGACTCTCGGCTCTCAATTTCCGGGAAAGGAGCACCCACCTCCCCCAGTACTAAACTAGTACTAAAGTACATAGAACTCAGGTAGCCTAGGCTACCTTTCGTGAATAGCTGGTTTAGCTGGATGTTCATCCCCCTAAATAGCTGCTATGTATAGGTATTGATCCATAGCCATGTAAAAAAAAAAATCTTGGCACCTCAAACCAGCCTTCAATGGATAAGCCGAGGTGCTGGATATGGACAACCGGGCATCATGCCCGCCGCGGGATCGAGACCTGGGGGTTTGGAGATATCAATGGATTGGTTTTGTTGGGACAATTTTAACCGGAAACCATGGCTTTTACCAACAAATATAGGATATAGGGTGTTCCTGTAAATTTTCCCATCATCCAATTCTATGATAATGTTAATGTTAATGTTATTAATGTTATTAATGTTAATGTGATGTAATGGAATGGATGTAAGATATGTAAGTATGATGTAGGGAAGTGTAATTTAATGGTGGATGTATGAAATGAATGTACAAGTATGTATGTACTGTATACATGTGTATATACATTTACATGTAGTATATACAGCACACACGTACAGAATCTCTATCAAAATTTGTGATAAAGGAAATAACAAATACAGCTTTTCCTGGAAACCTGAACCAAAATTTTGTATTGCTGAAAGGTGATACAAATTGAAGAAACATCGCTGTTTTCCATGACGTTTATCATCCACCCTGAAATGTTATCACCGGGTATGTCCTGGGTCTTCCCCACGTTGGGTGTCCGGGTTCCAAATGCCCATCGGCACCTGAGAAGGGAGCGCTGGAGCGAAAAGAGCGGCTAGGTGAGATCCCAGAATGGCAATGGGTGGTTTTTTAGGGGAATGCTTAGGTTAGATGGTTAGAAACATGTCAAAGCCCATTTTTGTGATTCTACGAGTGCTGATTGAAAAAAATTGAGGGTTTCAACATGATCCAATGATGGAATAATATGGAATAAACCAGGAATTTTACCCATCTTTACCCATGGTTTCAACATGTTTCAGTTTTCCCTTGATCCCTGGAATGGCAATGATGGGGAAACCATCATTGCCCTAGAATCCACCAATCACAGGGGAATCGGTTGCTGCAAGATCCGCATGCCACAAACACCTCTGGTTGGAGCTCTTGGCCGAAACTTCTGTTCAAAGATTCGTGCCAAAGGAATCTAGAGGTAAACTTAAAATGCACTGGCTAACCATGCTACTAGCGGTTTCATGTGGTTTCTACGCAAAGTTGCCAAAGGCTAGTGAAGAACTTGGGTACACTTTTAGGTATGGGTCGAAATCAACTCGAAAAATTGATGCTTCGTTTGCTACCAGAAATCTCATGTCGTTGCTCGAGAATGGTATTTCAATGACATGACCCAAGCTGCCTGGTTGGGAGGATCAAACAGAACACCGTTGGGCGCCATGGTGTAGACCTTGCCTTCAACGTGCGAATTCAAGTTCGACGGCGGATATAAGTCCACGTGGAAAACGGGTGTTTCGTGGTGTTTCATATCTTGAATCTTTATATAGTTAATATGAACAACGCCTAAACCACGGCTGTTATATCGTTAAACCATAGCTAAACCTACAACACGATACAATGCCCTCAGTCCATGGCCATACTGGAGCACAGTTTCCGCAATGCACAGTTTCTGGAGAGGACTATTTCTGTTTCAACGAAAATGGTCCATAAGACTTTCGAAGCACATTCAAAGGTCATAGAAAGAAATGTTCATAATATATGTTCATATATGTTCATATAGCTATATATATAGCTTTCTAACTTTGGGATACCTTTTCCCTTCCTCCTCACCATCCGAGTCTCGTTTCCGCCTTTGTATTCGAAGGGCTTGGTTCCTTCAAAGGCTGGATCAAAGGCACCATGTCCACCTACCGGATGGAAATTGATGGAGGATTTCGCATGATACCCTCTGGCTATTTAACATAGCTATGGAAAATCACTATTTTTTATGGGAAAATCCACTATAAATTGCCATTTTCAATAGCTATGTTAAATAACCAGATGGTAATTCATCTTAGCTAGCAACAATTGATAGTATACTCAAAACAGGCCAACATCTGCAGGTACCTGGGGTAAATAGTAAACTGTTGTCCATTTAACCACGGGGGAGACCTCGGCGGTATCAGGGCTCCCATTGGTGGCACCTCCATTGGCACCGTTGGTGCCGTTGGCACCGTTGGTGCCATTGAAGAAGCCCTTGCGGATCCTCGGTGCCATTGACAGGCAGAGAACAACGTGTGATTTCTATTGTGATGTTTACCCTCTGGTAATTTCACGTAGCGAACTGGAAAGATCCACCATGCTATTAATGGGAAAATCCACTATGAATGGTCATTTTCAATAACTATGTTTGTTTACCAGAGGGTAGCCCATCAATGCCCACCATAAACATCCATAAACCTCACTCCAAATACTCCAATTGGGGATGGGTAAGTGAAAAATCCTGGGCCATTTCCGTCTCTGAGCCCTGGGCGTTGGCTCTGGCCCTTGTGGATAGGTGGGATAACTCTGGGTGTAAGCCGCTTGCGCCTGGCAATTTCGGCTTGACACCATGGGTTTTTGAGCAGTGAAAATAGATGTTTCCTGAAAATTCCTGACGATTTTCCAGTGATCTCGGGGATGAATGCAAGAGTCACCGTACATTGCTGTGCTACGCTGCCAATCCACTCAAAGGACTTACAGTAAAACTTTTATAACATTCTCAGTCAAGACCATACCAGTAGTCGGCAACACATAAACAGACCATCAACTCATGGACTTGGGGTGACTTCACCATTGTTGAGACCATTTTGTGCTCCACGTTGGTTGGGTACAGCATCTCTCCATTCATCCACATGTTGGTTAGATGTATCCCGCCCAATTCTGCTGGATAAATCCGCAAATCCGGCTGGTGAAACCATCTATAGCTAATATATAGCCCCAATGGCTCCCCCAAAACCCCAACTGCCCCTGCAGCACCTGCTGCTCCTCGTAAAAATCCTCTTCTTCCTACGAGGCACCGGTCCAAATAAGATTTAAAATATTTGTATATAGCCTATTTCATATGAAAATATCGAGAGTTGATATGGGTCGATATAAGAAAGCGGAGGATTGCAAGAACTATATGTAGTTGTTCTTGTATATATATATAATATGATAATGCTAATGACAACAAGAATCAACTAGAAGAACAACAATGGTAAACAATATATGTGAATGTATGTAATGTAATGTTATGTTATGTTATGTAATGTAATGCTATGTTATGTATGTATGTATTATACATTATATATATATAATATATTATAAACGTAATACAATATACAGCACATCTGTGTCGCCTGTTCGCCCTGGACACCAGGCAAAGGCAAGACCTGAGTCACTGATAGAAACTGCAGCACTTTGTGGCGTGCAGTCTGTGCAGTTTGTAGTGCTTCACAGTTTAATCATCCAACCATCAATTGAACAAATGATTTCTTTCTTAATCAAATCTATCTATATATATATAATTATATAAATATGTGTATATATATGCATACAAATGTATATGATGTTTACATAGAATATTTATATATACAAGTAAAATCATAAATCCAAGATTCCTCTACTAATTCTGTTTCCTTCATCAAAGGCCAAGCAATTTTTTGATCATTCCACCCGGCATCACCAGGCGGCCCGAGCCCGTGGGGAAAGTTTGAATCCAGCAATCAGTTCGCGAAGCCATCCCTGGCGGCTTTCGCAGTGGTGGATTTTAACCTGTCAATGAGGGATGATTCGCAGGGTTTTTTTAGAGCAAACGATTTCAAAAATACCGGAGATTTTGTAAGCTGTCAATTAACTACTAGATTATCACTTGACTATCTTTAATTTAGAGGTATATACCTATCACTCAATCTACCTGTCAGTTAGCTGACACCGAATCGACCCATCCAAGCCATCACCCCCCTGGCGCCCAGTTACCTCCCCTGTCTGGGACTTCTTCTGGAGCACGTGAGCAAAGATGCGTTGACCTTCGCAAAGGAAAGGACTCCACAACTACTCAACACTGAAACACTTTGCATGTCTTGTACATACATAATATATTACCATAATGTGTATGTATATGATAATGTATAAAAAATGATATATCTATTGTAGACATATATTATAACCACTCCGAAAAAAGATAAGTAATCTATGGTAACATAATTTTAACACTATACAAAGTTAGTGGGAATTTTGGGGCTTGCTATATATATATATAGATGTTCAAGGAAATTGTTGCGGCATCCTTTATAATCTTTATAAGAAATGTTGAAGCTTGATTCGTCTAGGTAATCAAATCCAGATCCAACATCATGATGTTTCGGATTGTTGGAACATGATACTGTGGATGAAAGAAATCCTGCACCAGTTGGTAGATGGGCAAAATCCCATTATAATCCCATCATAGTCCCAGCGTTTCATACGAATCGCAGTAACCAATGTTACCAACTAGTGATTTGGATTTCGCAACCATCCGCAGTACCATTAGTTTGTTGGGGATAAAGCATGATAAAGCCCCATGTTGATCCTTTTTTCAGCTATTTTGAGCCCAGTTCTGTAGGTTCAGTTTCCTGCTCGCCCCCGAGATGCCCTGAGGGCTCCAGGCGCTGCCAAGTTTCTGTCCTCAACAAGTCCTTCCGCTGGCGTTGGTGACAGGTGTACCTACAAATATAATGTGTATAATATATATATATATATATATATTATATGTATATATATATATATATTATATATATTATATATATAATATGTACATGTTTGTTTTTTCCCGCGCATAGAGTCTGACGACGCTGCGAGCTTGAATTCTATAATGTACATATTATACATATATATATATATAGTAATGGATGTTTATTGTAGTGTTTCACCAAGCTCAAAGAATATGGAAAACCAATCACTTAGGTATAATGTCATAATGTCCCTATTCTTACACTAACCATTAAGTACAGTGATGTCGCAGTGCAGTCGTTATTCCCAGCATGATCATCATCGTCTTGATGCTTCGCAGGCTAATTCCTGTCGGTAGTTTGGCCATTGTTTCAGCATGGTTCATCCATGTTCTGCTCATTCCAAATCTTCCGCACCTCGCCCATGAGGTAGCCTTCCGCCACCAAACCTTGGAGAACACCGTTACGACATTGTCTGACTGGGAAGGGCATGACCACAAATCATGATGCCACCTTGTGGTCCCATCATTTGCAAAAGATATCGCGCAATATCTGCTAATCACATCTATAATCACATCCCAAGAAAAACCAATGATATGGCATGATGTGGCTCTGTCCAAGCTTCAGGTTCATACATACTGGTAGGTTCTTTGACAGTAAACCATTCGATCCCCCCAAAAAAACCGGCCAGTTACGGCCAGTTCTGCCAGTTCAATGAGTCGAGACAGGGAACGATCTTTGTTGTTCCGATGCTCTTGCCACAAACCTTTCGCCTCCATGACGCTTCGTTCTTCCAACTCCTTGAGGGCTTCCACTTCCTGGCGGATCGTTCAAAGACTCCCACAGGATCCGCTGGGTCTTCCATGAAAAGATCCATTTAGGATCATTTAAAATATTCATGATCCATTTAAGGTCATTTAAGGTCATTTAAGGTCATTTAAGGTCATTTAAGGTCATTTAAGTATTGATACAGTATAATTATACATCATCCATAGGTCCATAAATAACGAGCTTGATCCATCTAAGTATTGATACATCATCCATAAATAACATACGTTAACCTAAATCAAAAGTCATCAGACACATCCAGCTGCCTTGCCGCTCAAGCCCATGGAGCGTCCAGTTCCGGGCCGCCTCAGCCATGGGGAAAGCATGGGAAAATCATGTGGGAATGCGGTGTTTTCCACTTTCCACATCTATTTAAAGGTGTACAGGGCACATGGAAAAATCCTAAGATATTTGGAGTATGATAGTGGTTGGCAAGGATTTCAATCATCCTCAGTGATAGAATATGATCATCATGTATAATCAACATACATCCGTCCTACCAAATGGAAGCAAAGAATTCTCTCCACTCACAGCGATAAATACTTGGGAAGAAAACCGCAGTCCGCCAAATAGTTCTAGTGGATGAACTGCTCAAGTGAGCGTATCAAAACGTAATGGGAAAACCGTTCTAATGGTTAGTTAATGAAGATGTTCAGTCCATGGATTCTGATCTCCTATAATTGCCAATAATGTATATAATATATATATATATAGTAAATACATGATATACATACACTTTATGGGTAGCAAGACCCCTATAAAGATCAACCAACCATCGTCCACGTTTTTTGTTAAAAAAAAACCTAAAACATAAACATATCTAAATTCCCATTGCTTGTAACTCAACCAAACTCCCAATGGCAGGACGGCCTACTCTGTGCTCCCGCTGTGCTCCCGCTGTGCTCCCGCTGTGCTCCCGCTGTGCTCCCGCTGTGCTCCCGCTGTGCTCCCGGGACTCCAGGCGCTCTCGCAGCAGCCCAAGCATCACTGAGTGCCCACAGGTCCACGTCCTGCAGCTTCAGATGATGAGTGATGCCATTCATATTCCGGGGGTGAATCAAAATTGAAGGACACATAGAACCACATGTTTGGCAATTTTGGGCACTAAACAAACATTATCCTTTCTTTTGGGGTAACCGGGTAACCAATCTGACAAATACTCATACAAAAGCATGCAATATACATATATATATATATATATATCCATCCTCTTTTTGGAGTACCCAATTTGATACAAAAAGTTCATCTGTTTACCGAGGCCGGTTCTTCTTCAGGAAACTATTAACCATCAAATACATGGCTCATTATTTTCTTTACACATATGCTGAGGTGCCTTTACGACACATGCTGGAAACCTTGGTCTCCTCCCTCGGCTTTGCAACATGGAACCATTTTATGGGAAATTTATCATAGCCATGGGAAACCACGATTTTCAATAGGTAAATCATCTAAACATGGAACATTTTCCATAATTAGCTATTATGTTAAAACATAAGACAAAATTCAGTCACCAAAAACCACCTAGACATATGTGGCAGTGCATCTTCGCAGAATATGAATACGGTATCGGTCTCAAACCTCTCAAAACAGAACATGACATGTATCGTTGATTGAAGTATATGACAGTTCTTCATATAATTTGACATATTATACTATATAATAATAATAATAGTAATAATAATACTTTAATACTTAAATGCAGAACATCATGAGCCCATGGGGTCATTGAAACGGCGACAAAAAAGCTAAAGGGCCGCTGGGTCCCCCCGGAGTCATTCATTCTTCTCCGTCGTCGGAGGAGCTCACCCCAATCCTCAAAATATACCAAAGTGGAGGCGAAAACCAGGGAAAACAATGTGTAGATCAGCAAGATCGGGAAAAAAAAACAACAACATGATTTCATATGATTTCCTAATATTTATGGACACAAAAACATACCATTTTTATCCATTTTTGCACCAGACTTGGCTGAGAAGGCGACTGAATCATTGGCCAGAACCCAACCTTCAGGCTTGCCATGGATTCTCAACCAACCTCAGCTGGTGTTTCGGTCACTGGTCTACAAGCTCTGTCCCATCCAGAGTAATCCCAATTACGGACCCAACGTGTGCATATGGGCGCTCATATATAGGATTCGCCAAAAAAATCTTAAAGTATGGTACCTCAAAACTGAGTTGTAAAGAAATCTGGAAACCGCCACAACTTACAAAACCATCCCCCATGTCTGGACCAATTCAAGGCGGGGAGCCGTCAAAGTTCTGCGTCTGTGCGAAGACGTATTCCCCACCTGAAAATCGGAGACGAAGGATGCTACCCTCTGGTAAACTAACATAACTATAGAAAATCACCATTTTCAATGGGAAAATCCACTATAAATTGTCATTTTCAATAGCTACGTTAAATTACCAGAGGCTACTCCCTTGCCGAAAAATCATGGCTTTGTCTGAAAATGAGCCTCAAAATCCTGTGGTTGATCGAATCATTTCCCCATTTGGGAAATATTCATATGGATATTTCCCCATTTCCACCAGACACAGTCATATGGCACATATGAAATATAATTGCCCTAATTGGAATCTTCAAAAGGAATGATCCCTCCTCCCATCTCCCCCCTAATATCCAACTATAGAGATCTATAGAGGATGTTTAACATTAGGCCATAGGATTAGATTCAGTGCCACACGCTGGTTTCAATTGGGGCGATAATGATTTTAATGCGGAAGACCTTGCGGACAGAGTTTATTCTGTGTGTCTTGCGATGCATCTTCTGGTTACGTACAAAAGTTCAAGTCGCACAAATATCCGTGGATGAAGTGCATCGGTGCCAGCTATGCCAAGCATCTCTATTTCCAGATTGTTGGATCATTGCTTCATCTGGTGGATGCTATCGCTGGTATGGCCGGTATGGCTTGCAATGTTGATCCAAGGCACATTTCAGTGTCGCCACTGTCTTCGCTTTTCGGCTAGGGCTTTCCCTGCAAGTGCAACGACAGACGGATCAGATGGGAGATCTTGAAATCTCAACAGCCAACTCAGCCACAGCTCAAACTTGATGCGAAGGCTAGCTGCTTCAGGGAAGCTTAATAATCTTAATATCTTCACATATCTTCACATGTCACCCGGCCTCACTGGAACGCCCGTTTTGAACACCACTTCCAAAGAACAAATGCCTTCCAGAGAGAACTTCCGTGGGACCAGTGAGTTGTCAGGCCGAATGGAAAGCGTCGCTGATGATATGCTGCTGGGATATGGTCACAACCGTTCTCCATAAGGAGGATATGTATATGCGCTATGTATATATATATATAATTACATGTATATGTATTATAAGTAACCTTTCAATGGGAAATACAATTGTCATGTATATATATATAGCAACAATTAATTGGAATCTAACTGGAATCTCATTGGATGATGGTTGCAAATTTTATATGGTACAGTAGATCTTGAAAGCCAACCTCACTCCCTGCCTTGTGGCTGGTACACAGGTACTGCCAGCCTCAGACGTGCGTACTTTGCGTGCAACACGGCACTAAATCTACAATTTCCACAGAGGTTTATGTGGGCGTGAATGGTGATTTTCTACAAATGTTCAAGTGGTAGTAGTATGTAATCATATGTAATAATCTATCATGTCCAAAGATGGAGTAGATACAGACACCCTCGTAATCATTGGTTCCCTTCTTCTAAAGTAAACACTTTGCAACGGCAAAAGTCTGAACTCCAACTGTACCTCGCAGCCAAGCAACTCCAGTGGTGGGTCTGTCTCCAAGGGAGTGGCGATCTGAGAGGAACACATCAAAACCGCTGTTTTTATTGGACCTCCTTTGCTTCTTTACTTTTCGCAGGATACTGCATCTTAGCATTTAGTGGTTTAATAGGGATGATAATGGGATATTAGTGGTTTAATCAAATGATAGCAAATGATAGGTTAAATGGGCGATTGCTGCATCTTATTATCAACTCATTTTTGCTGCTGAAAAACTCTTTCTGTTGGCTGCTGGCTTTCGGCTGCTGAAATCCCCATCGCTGCGATTTCGCGAGATTATGCTCGCCTCACCAACATTGTCCACACCCCGCAGGTGTGCCGCCTCGGCATCCAAACAACTTCTATGAAATTTTGGGATTGCTACGTATACACCAATAACATTGGCTGATTCTTAGAGTGTCTTCATAGATGATGTTCTATATATACACAATTATACACACATATCTGCCTTTAGCATCCAATTCTGATGGATTCATTCTGGGCCCATATACATTGAGGTTCTGACAATCCAGCCGGGTTCATTTTCCAGTTTCAACCTTGCTGGAGCTCCGGTTGCTTGCGCTTGGCAGCTTGGCAAAAAGAACTCCCCTGCTGCATTTGTTTTCGAAATGTTTATTGTCCAAAATCCCAAGCAATCACATGAATTTGTCCGAACATAAGGTATGAATGTGTCCGAAACATGGTATTATATATATATAATAATAATAATAATTACTATATTATATATATATAATATTATTTTTACAATTTGGCGTTCAATGTGGGATCAATCCATGTCAATCCAAACCACATGATCTATGGGTTTCCGTGCCAGCCATTCATGCTCATCTCGGAGACAATGAACCTGCTCCCTTTGGACCTGAGACACCAAGCTGAGAACAGGTTGATGGTCAACGACTAATTTTATGGCTTGGTTAGATGGAAAATCTACGGGAAACCATGGTTTTTAGATGTTTTTAGCACTCATGACAGGGGGTTACAAAAAAAATGGTCCCTTCAACTTCAACCAATCCAATGATTAACAGGCTGTCCAAATATTGGGAGGCCTCCGCAAAAGCAGCCAAAGTGCCCTTAAATTTTGTTGCAACAGAAGATTTCTGCGAGGCTGAAATACAAAGAAAGATAACCCATAGGATCCATGTATGGTATATATGCTAACATTTGGGGTATATTGATGGTAAATGTTACCATATATAGCATACATGGATCCTATGGGTAAGAAAGCGCGTCCACACGAGTCCACAGTGATGTCTTTTTTCTATCCTGCAAGAATCTGCTTCGGAGTCCCCATCAAAATTTTGCCACTTTGTTGGAGCACAGGGACAAAAATTAGAAGTGAGATCACATTCAACCAATAAAACCCTGGGTCTTTTGGTATGGGTTTGGGTGCAATTTGCTCTCTACAAGGAATTGGCCGACACACGTTTCATTCACACCCAGCTTTAAAAATGAGAAAAACACACACAAATTGTGCAAGGACGATATGAAGAGGTAGCACCCTTTAGTTACTCTATAGTTGCCTCAAACGAGTCATGAGTCCTAGCCACATTCTTTGTGTGATTCATGGAACACTCTAACCTCTAGAATGTACAGTTGCTGTTATGCCAAGGTCCAAGGTGTAGAAGGGTAAGCTTCGTTTTTACAAGCATGGCCCCTGCACTAAGGATGACATGTACATGGCTAAATGCTCCGCTACTTCTGATGGCTCAAGAAAAATCCGTGCTGCAGCCTATGGGGTGCTGCAGGTGACCACTTTTAACCCCCAAAGGTTACGAGCCCAAAGAGGCGCTCTGCTGCGTGGCCATGTCA
>Ga0126342_10020421_pt1 | contig 11134 bp, 18 predicted proteins | sample Cyp1metagenome_FD_92528 | JGI IMG/M metagenome (GOLD analysis project Ga0126342, IMG submission 92528) | Coral microbial communities from Lord Howe Island, Old Settlement Bay, Australia - Cyphastrea 1 metagenome | ecosystem: Host-associated > Invertebrates > Cnidaria > Coral ...
GTCTCCCCCTTGTCTCCCACTCTGGGTGCCTTGAGCCGCATGAGTTTACACTTGTCTCCCACACTTGTCTCCGACTCTGGGTTCCTTGGGCCGCCTTGTCTCCCACTCTGCGTGCCTTGGGCCTCATGAGTTTACACTTGTCTCCCCCTTGTCTCCCACTCTGGGTGCCTTGGGCCGCATGAGTTTACATTTGTCTCCCACATGTCTTCCACTTGTCGCCCACTTGTCTCCCACTCTGGGTTCCTTGGGCCGCATGGGTTTACACTTGTCTCCCCCTTGTCCACAGACACCCGACGGAACCAGATCTTTTGCTTCTGCCATTTCATTCTTTATCACTCCAGCATCCCACCTAAAAGCTTCCATCAAGTCAGCCTTCGACATGACTCGACTAGGATCATCATATCTGCCAACTAAGGGAACATTTGACGCCAACTCACTATCTGCACAAATGTTCAAACGAGCCACTTGTCCTTGAACCAGGCGGGCTGCCATGCAGAAAGGGCAAGTTGAGCAAGCTGTGTGACTGTTCAAGCATTTCAAGGTGCGTCTGCAACCTCTTCCTGCCTGCAGGATCCGTCTTTGAAACAGGAAGGCACAAAGTCACTTGCTTTGACACCCAATCAAGGTCTACATCCTGCAGCATCACCCACGCTGGAAGTCTGCACCTCGAGCAAACAATGCTTCCAGCCACTCCAGTTTCACCTCTGCAGCTTTCCGAGGTGCACCAATGGCTCGAACTGGCGAACGTTTTGCATCAGCTATGCCACTCTCAAGCACTTCACCCATGACAAAACCAGATCTCTTGTGCCACTGCACCGCTTCAGTCAGGTAAGAGCTCGCTGCTCTATACACAGCTGACTTCAAAACGGCTGATACAGTGTGAACAAAACCTGGTGTGAGTGGAAGAGACTCGAAACCAGCCCTCTATGTGGAACGCATCGCTGCCTTTGAACCCAGGGTTTGGGGCGCATATATCGCGTCTTCATAATCCACCCGAGCTTTGCGCAATGCGTGAACGTTTCCAGCAACTTGAAGAGCTTCACCCAGCAACCTTTCGCACGTTTCTGCACTGCAGGCATCAATGGCGCCCCAGGTCGTCTTCTGGACGGCCTGAAAGAAGTGGAAACAGATTCACCACCTTCCCCTTCGCAGTGTGCTTTAACATCACCTTCAGAAAAGTGGCAGGTCACTTGGGAGGCTTCTCCAACTATCCAACCATCAGAGGAGCTTAATTGACCAAAACTGGACATACTCGTGTGACTCGCTAAGGCATCTATACCGCAAGCCACACTGCAAGCTCGAGTACTGGCGGCTGATGCCCCTCCATTTTCAGTGACCGCGCAATGTTGCAACGAGGTCAAACTTGCCCTTGCCGTTGCCACGCCGCTGCCACATGGAACTTTTGAACCTGGTATCAAAACTGCTGACCTACGAGGAATGGTTTAGGTCATTTGGTTTTTTCCAAAGTCTCCTGTTGTGGCAGGCACTTGGTTTCAAGTTGGCCTGGCACAAATCCCAGCGTGGTCAGTCGGTTGATTGGATTGGGGCCAGGATTGAGGTCCAAGGGGCCGTGGGCCGTGACCTGAAGATTTCCCTTCCTCCCGATAAGACTGCCAAGATTCTTTCTGCCTTTTGAGGAGATTTGGTTTTTTAAAGGTATGGTTCCCACTAAAAACCTTGAACGCCTGTGTGGTTTGTTTGCATGGGTTGCCCACATCATTCCTGCTGCTAGGCCATGGGTGGCTCAGCTCTGGGCAGCTGTGGATTTGTCCAAGCAAATCACAGAAACTGGGCCTGTAGGGGAGAAGACACGCCATAGGAATGGTTTGACGTTAGTCAAATTGACCATGCCCTCACATGGCTTTCCCGCATGGTCACAGCAAAAGGGTGTTTCTTAGATGGGAGCCAAGTGCAGCCGTTAGCCCGGTTGTATAGATGGTCCCCTGGCCTCCCCACAATTAGCATCATCACCGATGCGTCCACTACAAGTTTAGGTGCGGTGTTGATGGTGGGGGGTCAGCCAGCTGCATATTATGCACATACCATTCGGGAATCTGATTGCGCAGTGATAGGAGGGGGAGCGCGCACCCAGGATCCCACATATCAAAGTGAGTGGGAGCTGTTGTGTATTTTTGTTGCCGTCCGTTTATTTTCTAAAGCGGTGCCAGCCAAACTTTTGCACATTCTTGTACAGTCTGATAGCACTCCAGGAATTAGCAATTGAAGTAGAAGCACTGCATCAATGCCCTTTGGGGACGGCATATCCCAGGGGTGCGGAATGTTTTGGCTGATAGGCTGATAGGCTTTCTAGATTGGCGGAGGGTTTGGCTCTTCCGCCGCAATTAGTCAACACAACCCGCATCACAGTGCCTGATTTGCCATGAGGAGAGGAGGGATGGGATCATCTACGAAACGCTGAAGGCGTGCGTCAGCCCCCCCCACAGTGGACTGTGCAAGTCTCATGGCGGCAGAAGCTAACCTGCCCCATAAAAGTGGACCACATGCTAAACCAAAACAAACTGATCTAGGCAAGTAATAGGGACCGTCCAAACCTTTGATACACACCCATGGCCGCTCCCTTGGATCTAACCTACGTCTGAAAAGTCTATGACCAGGAATTCAAGTTGTTCATAGGGTGTCTTGATCTTAAACAATTCCTGCGCAGAAAGGGAGACATCGAAGATCCTAGGCAACGTGATACGTTCAAAAAGTTTCATGCATCCGTTTTATGCCTGACCTGAGGCATGTCGACCACCAGACACACCTTCTCCTTGCAGTCTTTTCTCTTCACTAAGCAGGCTAGCGGCATTAGTTTGGCTTGCGGGCCGACCAGGGCCACCACCTCTTCCCAAGTGCTTACCTTGTCTGCACGACCAGTCTCTACCAACCTGTCCAACTCAGATTGAGCCTTTTCACCAAAGTCATAGAACGATGAATATATAATTTTGTGCCTCACCATCACAGTTTTCAAACAGCACTCCCATAGCTGGAGAATGCTGGAGAGGCCTTGATGGCCGCCGACAATTCATCTGTTTGTTGGGAAAATTCCCGCGTGCTCAATTTGCACAAAGATCCCAAGTGGCACCCCTTGCTCCAACCATTCGGTGGGGTCACGGCATCCGCATCACTTGCACAGTGAAGCATGGACTTGAGGAGCTCTGTGTGGTACCCCTCGTCATTTGAAACTTCATTAACTTCAAATTCAGCATGCAAAGCTTGTCTGGCCTGTTGAACCAGTGCATCCTCAATCTCCTCGCCGGCTTCGAACCGAAGAAGAGCTGCCTCTGACACACACAGGTCCAAGGCCTGCCGAATCCTCCTTCCAACCTGCTGATAAGATGGACTTTTGGCCACTGCACGGCGCAGGTCCCGAAGACCTCCTGTGCACCTTAGATTTTCTTCCTCCCGCAGTTCTGCTTTGGAGCGCTGCATTGCAGGAGTTGGTTTGGCAGAGGCATCCGGCTCCGACTGCTCCAAGCGAACCAATTGGTTTGGCCCGGTCTTGTACAAGGTGCGCCGTCGTAGCCAAAGCTCTCCGTCGGCACTGCACAACCAGCCTTGCAAAGCCGCAGCCCAAGCATCGCACAAGCCCCAAGGGTACTCTGCGGCCTTGGAGGTGAGCCATACATATTCTTCTGAAACCGGGTCCCAAGACAAACCTTGGAGCCCTCCTGGAACGTGATAGTGAGGACGGACATCGCCGCACCTGAGTTTGACTTGCAGCATCCAACTTGCCGAAGTCACGATGGCAGTAGGCTTTTGGTGTTTGTGCCCCACTGTTTTCACGTCGGGCACCTGGAGGAGTTTTATCATCTTTGGCATCAACCACGCAAAGGAGGATTCTGGATTTTCCAAAGAAAAGGCGCCCCCTGCTTCTCGAATGATCTGCACCAAGGCCAGCACTCTCCAGCATTTTGTTTCCTTCTTCTGACTTTGGGTGGCCCCAACCCTCCGGTTTGGAATCTGACCGGAGTGTTGGGACGTTGGCCAGGTGATCTGACCTCCTTGCCCTTGTGAAACCTCAGCATGGCCATGCAATGTGCATATGGTCCGCCTCTGCTACTTCCTTGTAAGCTCTCTCGAAGTCTGCATCCTCCAAGATGTTCCACTCTTCTAGAAAATCCCATAGCTCTCTCACCATCTACCAACTCCGCGCATCTTCGCTCCACACTTCGCGTCAAGCCTGCCTTTCCGACAACAATTCCAGAAAAACAAAGCGACGTTGGCGTCAGGTCTTGAATCCTGACTTCCCCTTGCCTTTTCCAGCACCACTTTTTCGCTGTGGGCATTCGGAGTTGGGATGCCTTCCGAGGCACATCTGGCAGTTGTGAGCACGATGGTCCTGGCATGGCTCCGGGCACGCCACTGCTGCTTGACCTTCTTTGGCCTTGGCCCATTTGAAACAAAGTTCCTGCCCTTCGCTGTTGGTGACCTACTGCTTGCCCCATTTTCGCGGGTGTTCCGGAGAACCCCCAGTCTTTGGCTTCTTGGGCTCTGTTTTGCGTAAGTGAAGACTCCAATCCATGGTTGGTTTGGGCTGAACTCCAGCCCCATCGGCAACCCGCTGCCTTGGTCAAATGGCGCCGATAGCGCTTGAACATCTCGGATCGACATTTGTCTTCTGCTCTCATCATGAGATGCCATGTTTCTGGATAGTCGGCGTTCAATTTGCTGATCCGCTCGAAATATTCCTCGAGACTTTGCATCACGACCTTGAGGGGCTCGTTGGTTGGATTTGCTGCCGGATACCGTAGCATCAAAAGGATGGATCGAAAAACCTTCCAGCAAGCCTTCCAAGAATCGAAACTTGGTGTGGCACGTCCAGCGCCTTGAATGTTCCATCCTGTTGCATCAGCGACCAGGTCTTCCGCTGCTTCTGCATTGTCCGACTGTAAGGGGTCAGAATGCTGAAGTCGGAATACGGGGACGCCCCCCTTTTGACAATGCGGTCCCGCATGGCTGCAAGTTGTTCGCCAGTTGGTTCGCATTCGTCGGCCGGCTCGGCCCCAGTCATCTGAACATGGCACAAATGAGTTTGATCGATCTCGGTCCTGGACATCAAATCTCCCTCTGTGTCGTCCATCTAGTCTGTGACGTTGGGCACTTTGATCTTTTTGCTCGAAGTAGCTGCTGGACTGGCGGGTCCCTGAGCTGGCACTGGCGCTACAGGATCTGCAAGAGGATCTATGTCTGACATGCCCAAGGTCTGATGGGCCACCCTTCAAGGAACTGGCTGGCAGCATTGCCAGCAAGGTCGCATCGGGCACTTTTCCCAGATGAGTATCTACCGCTTGCCACGTTTGAACTGAGCACCTGCACCAAGTTCTCATCCTGTCCACGGTGTCTAAAGTGGTAAGAGTAGCTGCAGTTGGTAAACCATAGCCAGCCTTGGTCGAAGATGCTGAGGAGACAGAGAAGATGGCAACAATGCATAAAACGCAGGGAGCTGCCCGGAGGCCCACGGTGGGATGAAATGGCACTCGCGTAAATTTCGTTTGAGATTGCGCATGCGAAAAATCAACAAAGTTCTTGACCCAAAATCGGCGACTTAAATTCAAACCTCAATCACCTGACACTTTAAGCAAGTCAAATAATCACCTTAGGTTTCAAGATATCAAACTGCCATCCACAAGCATGCATTCGTTTGTGTTCCTTTTGTAAACAAGTTTGCACCACAAAAAAACTGCTGCAATATGCTGCAATACTAAAGTGGTCTTCAACCATTTTGACTGTGACTCACATGTTGATCCATATCAAATGAAATTCTAGGCAAAGCAACGACACAAAATTTGCATTGGTTTCCCTTTTGGGCATGGCCTGGTGGTTGTGTCAAATCCAAGCATGCTACAGTTTCTTTTTTCAAGGGTGATGAAAACAATTGAAAACATGGACATGAGGATTGGGCTCTTGTACCACCACCATCTCATCCGCAACTTGCACTCAGGTCCTGCGCTGCATTTTCATTGGCGGCAAGCAATCTTAGCCTCAGCTGAAAGAAACTCTGTGCATGCTTTGCCCCTCCTTAAGCGCTGTGTATGCACAGTCAATGCAGGGTCTTGTGTTTTGCTTTCTTGAAACGCGATGCGAAAGAAATGCATCTTGCAGACCGTTTTTTGCTCGCGGATCCATTTCGTTATCCTGCAAAGAGTGGAATAATCTGCAATAATACGTCAGCATGATCAAAGGATAATGTTGCCCTCTGAATCAAAAAGAGCAGGGATGGCAACAGAGAGCCTTGAATTAGAAGTGTCCTGCGACGCAGATCTGGCTGCCGAGGACAGTCGGTCAAGATCAAGCGGTTTCCTCTGCTCAGCGCTGTGAAAACAAAGCCTTGGAGCGAACCTTCTGGATGGATTGTACTCGAAATTCAAAGGCTCAAAAATATTCAGAAATGTTCAAAGTGAGTCGCAGGAATGGTCACTGAATGTCACTCGCATAGACATCCAAGGCACCGGGTAGCACGATTTTGGACAATTTCTTAGCAAGTGCCTCTTGCACTGGTGTAACAAAGCCCATACCTTTAAGTGGACTCTGTGTCTGCAGAAGGTTTCTCCAGAGGAAGCTGACCAATGGTTTTGGGTAGACCTGGAGACAGCATACACGTGTCCTGAAAGAGGGCACAGGCCACCTGAAGCATTCAGCGCGTCTGCCAACACACTCCGCTCCATCACAAAGCCCTGCAACAAAATGAAGACTAAAACGGCCGCAAAGCTTCTGCACGCATTATGCAGTCCATGGATGTCCATCGTGCATTGTGGTAAGTTGCGCAAAGTCTCCCATCCTATAATAGCATGTTGCCATATTTTACACCCTTTCACGTACAAAAAGCCTGCAGTGCCTCTGGTGTTTGGACCGGATCCATCATGAGCTGTGCACTGATCGCACATTGGAACTGATTCGGGGCATCAAGTACCAGATCCTGCTGGCAAAGCGATCGTTGCATCACACACCCAAATTCAAACATTATTGCTCGATATTCATCTAGTACAAGCTCAATACACCATCAAACATTCTCATGAATCACGCTGAGCATGCCCACCCAGGAGACTGAGCGGATTTCTTCACAACGAACAACTGGATTTCAGAAGTAAGACTTTGCATGACTTTGGCGTCTCTCTTAAGGAAACGGGAGACTAAACGGCAATGATAGCTGCCCATTCTCCTGCAGTCTCATCTTCAGAGGAGATGAAGGATCAACTTTCTGGTCACCTTTGTGTAGACGGTGTAGATCCATTTCAGTTTCACTTGGCTCGAGGTGCTCAACGCTTTGAGAAGCGCCTTCCTAGAGCAAAGTGACTTGACAGAGAGTGCAAGAGAGAGGGAGAGAGAGAGGGGGAAGAAAAAATCAGATGAACCCGCAAGAAACCGCGAAGTCAGAAAAATGGAGGGATCCAGAAATATTTGAGAATGTTACGACACATTTCGACATCTCTGCTAAATTCTCTACCCTTCTTTGTATACACATTTGAAAGACATTCAACACTTTGAGAACTATGAAGAAAAATGAGAAACCAACCCCTTGCTCTTGTGGTTGTCTTGTGAGCTTCTTGTGAACAGGAAACGCTTTCCGGTTGACTGTAAGGAACGCATATGGTACAAAATGCATCCACCTGCCAATTCATTCGATTGATGCCCCTCAGAACTTCGATTGCCTTGGAAATCTTGTTGTTTTAAGTTTGAATTTGTGCGTCGCCTGGAACATCTTGGACAGCTCCAAGTCTACAATCCACTGTGCCAAAATGTCCATCTGGCAGCACCCCTGCCACAGCCATCGCTCCCATCTTGAATCCATCAAAGTCCTGGTGGAAATGCGTGCATCAAGCTCTGCGGAAGTTCAGGCTGTCTCAGAGGCGTTTTCTCTCAGTGCGTCTCAATTCAGGCACAGACTTCACTTCAGAAGAAGTGCCGCTGACAACAAAGACAAGGTTCGGAAAATCCTCCGGATATGCTCCACCTTACATATTTGCAAAGCTGTTGAAAGCAAGCAATTGCCGCAATTGGTTCAAAAAGCTTTGTCGATTTGTAGATAGATGCCAGTGACCAAGATTGTCAAGCCATGTAAATCTTGCAGGGCTTGGTAATAGGTATCGTCTGCCAAGCAGGCACACAAGCTTGCTTTACCCATGCGTGCCCAATTAGAATGTTTTGCAACCTAAACACAAACAAACACAATCAAAGACTGGAATTAGAATGAACTATCGCAACTGGATGTAACTAGAGCAAAATGCTTTGGAAAAATCAACAAACTGCAATTCTTTGCGGGCTTCTGTTGGCTGCGACAAAGCATAGCGTGACCTTGGCAGAATGCAAGGTCGCAGGTGTCTGACAAAAAACCCATCTGTCTACATGAGCAACATTCCTCTGAGAATCTAGCGAGCAACGCAGCATCATTTGCTGACCCATTGGGGCTTGTAAAATACAGCGCCTCCGAGACCAACTCTTGCAAACACCTCAGTGGCAAAATAAAAGAAATGCAAGGCTTGCAGACTGCGCGCCTGCCAAAGCTTGATGAGTTGTTTCAGCCCAGCGCTCCATATCAAGCGGAAGAAAATAGGACAGTTGCACCTGAGTCACAGAAGATCAGCCTCCCAGCCAAGAAAAGGTATGAAAAAGTCATGCAAGTCATACACAAGCAAACTAGAGCAAACTAATCCTAACTTTGAACATCCAGAAAACATCACCTAAATTCTTCAGGACACGCAGTTTCGCAGAACAGACGCTTGAACTTCAAAGCGCAAAGCAGAAAACTCACGAATGAGCTTTCTCCACAGTTCGACTTTGTGAGTCTCAATCTCGGCACCTGAAAGTTTTCAAAGGAAAATGAATATTATACTCTAATGAAAAGCGGGTGGATCTTCGGCGTTGTCAATCCAAACAAAAGACTAACATGGCAATGCTCCAGTATTTGCAGAATATTGTGACACCACAAATATCTCTCTCTCTCTCTCTCGCTCAATCTGTCTATATCCAAGGAGCGTAACGAAACAGCTGCGGCCTTTGCCTGTTCAAAAGCAACGTGAAATTCTAAGTGCTGATGTTACACAACGGGCATGTCACAAGCGCAAAAGAATAAAGTCTAGGAGACTGAAAATAAAGTTCAATTAGCAAAGTTTCGTCGCAGGTGTCCTGTAAGGTTGATGTCTGTCTGTCCTGCATGCCATGCTTTATCTGCCTGTCTGGTAGTTCTCAAAGCTGTTGGAGAATCTCCACCTCTTGGTGGGCAAATCCAAGCAAGAAACTGGCAGACCCATGGAAGACCCATGGAATCGAAGACCCATGGAAGACCCATGGAAGACCAGTATGTAGCCATCGGACCTAGTAAAACCAGTGTGGCAGCCCGTTGACTTGACCAATTCCTCGAATCGTCAGCAAGAAGTTCGGGTTGTAGCAATGTCCTGAAGGGATTAGAGTGCTTGCACAGGCAAGCTTAAGAAATTGGTTTGTAAATTGTAGGAAGTGCAGAACAGGATGCAGCAAAGTTATGCAAGTTTACCCAAATGTGGTGTTTATGCTTCAAACTCTGAACTGTTTCAAGACTTGTCGCCATGGCACGCCAAAAAGGAGGCAAAGCGGCAAAGCGAATTTTCAGCTTTTAGAAGAACCTGTCGGCAGGGCAAACAGCGCATAACAGCGCAAGGAAATTTTGCAAAACCCACAGAAAGAGTTTTGTTGGTACAGGATGGTACAGGATGGTACGTACAGGCCAGGTGGGGAAAGGTCAGTAATATATTTTGATGACCCAAGTCCATTTTCCACTATAATTATGATAAAATCAAGGGAACTAACCACATCTGCATAGGTTTGAGAAATTCCCTAGGCATGCATGCACAGGGGTTGGGTCTCTGCATTTGTTTTTTGACCATTTTCAGAGTTTTGCACAAAATAAATCTCACCAAATGTCCCTCTTTTTTTCCTTTTTGCGAAATGGAAAAGAACCCCAACACTAGAAAAACAGTTGGTTTGGTTGATGCTTTGCTTCTACCTTTTCATCCAACAATGTCCCTGGAATGCATTTGGTGCACTCTTCACCCAAAAAATGTGGTCCTCGAATGTTTTTGGTGCATTTTTCAGCCAAGAATGCACCTGGTGTGGCACCTGATCTTGTTAGGTTTTTCTTTCCCATGTCCCATGTCCGGGCGATTACTGTATTCATTTGATTCGTTGTTCTTCTCCTTGGCCCTCGAAGTGTGGGTGGGTAACTGGTCTGAACTTGAAGCCAGGTAGCCCTGTCAATGGGCAGGGTGAAGTTGGTGGGAGTGGGTCTGCGCAGGTTCTTCCCAAGATCAGCCCCTAGCATACATATATATAATATATATATATATATATTAATTTATTTGTTTAAACTTAGTTATATATTTATTTATCAAAAAGCCAAGAACGGGTCTGAATTGGGCCAACGCAGTGCAAAATGGATTCTGCTTGGATCTACCGACCTTTTTTCGTTTTCTATATTCTCAGGTGCTGAGCTCAAGAAGATATTTTTGAGTTGAAAACTATACACATATTTGAAAACAAACACTGAAGCATTTGCCTTACAAAAAAATAATCCCGACAAGAGACCCCAAACGGTGTTGCAAGGAACTTGAAGAAGAGATATGGGGATACCACGTAAGATTCTGCAAGTTCCTTTGTGGAGATCTCTGTAGAAGATCGTGTGCAAGATCTCCTTGACAGGTTCTGTGTGGAAGCTGCTGTGCAAGATCCCTCTGTAAGGCTATCTGCACAAGGTGCCTGTAAGAGATCTCCACAGAAGACCCCCGCAGAAAATCTCAAAGCAAGATCTCTGTTCAAGCTCTCTATAAGATATATATATCTCTGAGCAAGATCCCTGTTCTCTTCACCAAGTCTCTGCACAAGATCTTTACAAGAGGTCTCTTGGCAAGATTGCTGCACAAGCTCTCTAAAAAGCATCTCCCGGAAAGATCTCTGTTAGAGACTTCTTGGTGTACGAGACCTCTTGGTAAGATCTCTGCCACAGATCTCTCTGCAATGTATGTATCTGTAAAAGATTTCTATAAGAGCTCTCTTGGCAAGATCTATGCAAGAAACGTCTTCGCAAGATCTCTGCAACAAATCTCCACGCAATGTCCCTGTACAAGATCTATTTAAGAGGTCCCCTGGCAAAATCTCTGTA
>Ga0126342_10020422_pt1 | contig 11134 bp, 8 predicted proteins | sample Cyp1metagenome_FD_92528 | JGI IMG/M metagenome (GOLD analysis project Ga0126342, IMG submission 92528) | Coral microbial communities from Lord Howe Island, Old Settlement Bay, Australia - Cyphastrea 1 metagenome | ecosystem: Host-associated > Invertebrates > Cnidaria > Coral ...
AGAATGCCAGAAGATATGCCAGATAGAATGCCAGAAGATATGTCAGATAGAATGCCAGAAGATTTGCCAGTAACAAAATGTATAAATGTCATGGTGGGGATCACACGAAGTAAAGTAATTTTAAGGATATAAAATCAACAATTTCATGAGGTAGAGCTGAATAACGGTGTAATTTACCTATATTGTATATAATATATATATATATAGGTTTGGTTGGGCACTGAGAACACTTTACCACTAATTTAATTTTAGCAGGGAAAATGCTTATGGAATGGGGTACAGTGTTCTTCCTGACAAACACACATCCAAAATCATGAGCAAGAATAGAACGTTTAACATAAGGACAACTATCAACATTCCTCTGATATGACCTTTGTTGCGAGGGAAAGCCCAGCATCTTCTGACTTAACATTGAACATTCTTAGATTATTGTAGAACAGTAAGGTGGTAAACTCGAAAACAAAACTCCAATTTGCAAATTCAAACTGCTGGTGAAATTGGGGATTGTTCATCATTGGGTTTACCACATTATATAAATGGCTTTGTACTCTCTAAAGTTTTAGCCCATATAAAACAGTTTTAACTGGTTTTAAACCTCATCTAAGTGATATTTTTCACCAGTTGCCGGGCTTATTTTATTTCAGGTGGCCACTGGCCTGGCTATAAGATGCTATAGGGCTATAACTGTACAAGGTGGTGCCCCCAAGATAGCTAAGTTGGTTTATAATTTCAATAACTATGGTTCATGGTACGCAAATAACTATAGTTACCGGGGCTTATAAACCAACAAACATAACTGGGGGGCCTCACATTGTGTATATTCAGGTCACTTCAGGTCACCTATAGGGCACCTGAGGCACCTCCGACTCAAAAGGCTGTTCGGAGATCTCTGGAAATGCTTGATGTCTGTGGGTATAACCATGGTACTAATGTGTTAAAAAATTGGAAATATCATGGGAAACTCATCCAGGGAATACTGTATATATCTCCAAACATGGCAATGGAACATCTCCCATTTGCAGTTGATGTCCCCCTAAAACCTCCATTTACAGAGGATTTTCAGTTGCCACGGTTGATTGCCAGCATTAAACCAGATAGTATAATCCCCATACTAATGTATAACCCCATAACATATGGAGGTTTCCTAAAATAGGGCGGCTGCCCCTCAATCATCCATGTTATTTTCGGATTTTCCATTAAAAACATTATAAACCAACCATTTTTGAGGATCCTATTATTTTTCATGGCTCATATGTGTTCCTCTGTCGGAGCTGCCCTCTGGACCTCTCCAAGTGAGGCAAGTCACAGAAAGCTCACTGCAAGCCAGGTGCCACGCCGCGAAACAGCTCCAAACCTGGTGCTTTCTGCTCCAAGAACTTGGGAGCAGCCCAAAAAGATCACCTTTTTTCGAGGAAAATCCAAGGGGATACTGATTTTGCCGTAATTTTGATGTATCCTGACCTGAATTCAATCCTGACTTCCTGTGACTTCAAGTGGGTTGTTCGAACTGTTTACTGCAGCAACAACAACCACCACCACAACAACAACCACAACAACCACAACAACCACAACCACAACCCCAACCCCAACCCCAGCAGCAACAGCAACAGCAACAGAAACCCATCAAAAAATCCATCCCACAAGCTCCTTTCCTTCCCGCTGCCGTCGAGCAGCCATCCTACAGCTCAAAGCCTCCTGCAGCATCAAGCGACGGCCACAAATCCAGCGGGGCAGCTGGCGCTTTCGCGCCAAAATTGCCCAACCTCGGCTTCGGCCAAGGCAAAGAAAGGCGATAACAATTGGAGGTACATACCTGGTACCAGTGCAATTCCACTGAACTAAGTGGATATTGACAAGCATAACATAGCATAACCTACTATGATTCATACCCCAGTTAGATTAATGGAGGATCCCCAGTTATACATAGGACGCATATCCAAATACCATATATAAGGTCTATGTAAGGCTTAAATTTCAGGGGATACATCCGCAATTATGGGGCTTTGCTCCAGCGACACGGGATCGGTGAGCCATCGACTCACAGTTTGCGAAGATCACAACTTCCATAGCCTTTTTTGATCGCCAAATGGTAATATGTTCTGTAAAATGTAAGCACAAATACTTCCATGGGGATCCATTCAATGGAAGTGGAGGTATGATCATGAAGAGTCTCATGCGATAAATTCGTAACTTTAAACAGTATCTAGAACTGGTTGGTGGTTTCAATCCCTCTGAAACATATGAAAGTCAGTTGGGATTATTCCCAATAATTATATGGAAAGCCATAAAATTCATGTTCCAAACCACCAACCAGAGGGGCTTGTAAACCTTGAACACTTTGGGCTTCCCTGGTTCACCACCAGAGTGATCATTGAGGCATTGCACCCCGTTGCATCCCGAAAAAAATCACACATTACCCTTTGGGAAACTAACATTTTTATGTCGTTTTAACCCCTGGGAATTTCCTACAAAAATATGATCTACATAGATCATAGATCTACATAATTAGTACAGTCCTGGTGGGTTTTCCACATCTTTTTGTAAACGTTTACGGGAGGGCATCACACATCGGATTGCCCATTGATGTGGCTCCAACAGCCGGCGGAATCCGGCGAACTATCAGACGTCGTCAGAACTGCTATGGGGGGTTTCCATGGGTGCCCCAATAGCTGCAGTTATGGTCATTTATTAGTTATAACTGGTTACAAATGGGATTATACATTCTATAAATGGGGTTATAAGATGTTATAAGTACTTACAACTTATAACTGATAAATGGCCTTAACTGTGGATGGTACTAAAAAAACAATCTCACATCAGCACTGTTGGGAGGCTACCCCCAAAAAACGTCGATCATTTTAGTATTGAAATCCATGGTGACTTCTGTATGGGGATCCACCATTTTATGAACCCCCCAGGTTTTCAGGTTTTCTTGGCCCCCATATCATCCATTCAAATTCCATGATTTTCCATTGTAAAGCATCCATTTTTGAGGATCCCTCATCTATGGAAACCTCCAAATAAGGAGGTTTGCAGCCAGACAGATGGCTGCAGACATTTCTCATCGCCGGAAAAAACCACGGCCGCCTCCTGAGATATCTGCCACCAGTTTTAGCAGATCCTGACTGTTCCAACCAACAAGCAACTGGTTTGCTCAGATAATATCCAATCTGTGTTGTTTATGGAAATTTAATCGTAATTGTGTGAATGGTTTCTGTGATGGTTTAGATCCAACTTGGATGAAATATGTTTATGCACAATTTCTGTTGAACCGAAAACACACCGTAAACAAGTAACCCGAAAATGGTCCCCATGCATGAATCATATATTCTTCATATCACCACTCTAATTGAAAAAACTCTGCAGTATCAGACCCCAACCCGTGTGAGTTAAATTGTCTTATTCAACCGCTAAACCACTTTTTCTGTATAGGCTTACGCGCAGTTATAGCCCTACAGTCACTTTTATAGTCACTTAAAACTGGTTCAAAAAAAACTCATGTAAGTGATATCTAATTATATATATATGTATACAAATAATATACTGTATATATTTGTAGTTACCAACCAGTTGCAGGAGTTATTTCATCCCATGACCAGTTCACAACGTTCACCATAGGGAACCGATCCCTCCCGCGGGGTGAACCCTGCACCGCTTGGACCATCTACTGCTGCAGGATTTCGATGGCCCATCCGATCCAAATGGTCCATTTGTATTAAAAAAAACACCATAGACCTGATGCAAAAATGATACTTATATAATGATACTAATATACTTAACATCCATAAGTATCATTATCATACATATATAGTATATTTATATGTAATCCCATGCAAAAAACTTCTACAAAAACCATTTCTTGTGAACAAATCCCGCATGAACATTGCCATTTTCTGGGTATGTTCTAATGTTGAGGCAGACCCACATGTTTATCGTCCAGAAAATTTCCAAGGTCAGTAAATGCCATGAAGTCCCATTAATCAATGGATTCGTTTAAGGGAAATTTTACTTTACACAATGGTGTTTATCATGAAATAGGGGGTTTTCCGGTTTCAATTTTCCAAACCAATCCATTGAATTAAAGACCCAATTAGATATTGGTATGAATATATTATATAATTATGTATATGTATATATAGAGGTATTCATACCATTAATATATACATATATACATATAGATCCCATGAAATCCATTGAAATCCCATTGAAGACTCCCAGTTTTTTGTCCATGAAATCCCAACCTGCGGAGCCGCCGAGCCTTTTGCCGAGGGACGGACTAAGGCTAAGGACAGCCAGTGCCTGTGCCAGCTAAAATGGGGCTGTCATCCTGGAAAATGACTGGGACTATGATTGAAAATCCTAATATATATATATATATACATATACATATATATATGCATAATTGTACATATATATATATATATAATGATACTTATAATGGAATGATAATAATATGCTATATACATATATGAAATGATAATAATATGTTCTATGGATATGATATGTATGTTACCCTCCAGTAAATCAACAGTTCGACCCTGGAAAATGGGGGTTGGAAGACTAGTGAAACCACAAAAACAATGGTGATTTTCAGGGACTATGTTAATTTACCAGAGGGTATATAGTGATAGTTATATGGAATGATAATAATGTGTATGTATGTATATATATATATATATATGGAATGATAATTATAAATGTAATATATGTATGATAATGATACTTATATACTGATAATATGGAAATTTCATATATATATATAGTATATATATATATAGTATATATTGGGAATAGTTATGTTGCCTTCTTCAGGATTATCATATAGTTACATTTCTGCATGTCTGCATGTAGTATACATATGTGTATACTAATATGTAGTGTGTATATATATATACATATCCAGTAATTACACTAAGGGTTCTTATTTTCGATTCATATAGGAACTATCCTAAAGTAGGGCTACCCTCCCCAAATCATCCAAGTCATGGACAACCATGACTTAGTACTGAAACAACCATGGTGACTTGGGATACACTAATTTTAGGAAACCTCCATATACTTAGATGGTGGAGTGAGTGAATTAGTTAATGAATGGATTATATTTGGGATATAAATGGTTTCCCCATGGTTTATAACCCAGTTACTAACCAGGAGTCGCGTTTTCTCATGGCCCATCTAAGTAGGATACATCTGCTGGATGTGGCCCCGTTCGATAGCGTTCAGTTGCCTTATAAGTGGCTGAATTCTATGGTTTATGGTAGATTAGATGATATAACTATAGTCAATGAGGTTTAAACACCAACTTATAACTGCAGTTATGGCCCTCAACAGTTATAAATGGAAATAACACTCCTGTAACTCAGGTTACCCTCTGGTAAACTAACATAACTATGGGAAATCACAATTTTTAATGGGAAAATCAACTATAAATGGCCATTTTCAATAGCTATGTTAAATTACCAGAGGGTATATATCATTATAAACCCATAGAAATAACTGCATTCTGGGCCAGAACTGTTTTCGGGGCACCATCCTGTAACTAAATCTTCGGCACTATCCCGGGCCTCATCGCCAGAGGCATCAGGGCCGTGTCGCACCAGGGCCGTCCGTGACGCCAAAGGCGCCACACGTGACGGAGCAACTGATGACCTGAGCCCCGCACGCTGGGAGGTGCCAAGTTGCCGAACGTAAGGGTGAGTTCTATGCTTAATGAAGAATAGCCATATACAGTTAACTATGGGTTAGCTAGGTTTAACCAAGTTGACATTGTAGATGTAATTATAGATAATGGATGTAGATGGGGTTTATAGATGACTTGCAAGTTGGTTAAATAGGTTTATGGAGGATATACCTATAGGCTATAGGTAATGGAGGTGATAAACCAGCATCAGCGTGATTTTTCCCATCGACACGGAAGGTGAACCGTCGCCGCAATGATGATTTTACATCATTTCACTATCAAAAATATGGTGAAAACCATCAAAATTATCATTTGACCAACAATCAATTCTAGTTTGATCATGTTTAACCCATCATTTGATGGTGACTTTTACCAATCAACATAGTGTTTTTGCTGAGACGATAAACCAACAAAATATTGGGATATACTGGCATATATTGAGATTTCCATTCATATGGTGGGATGGACATACCTGTATATATATATATATACACCACGTATTCACCATATCACACATGAGCCTGTTTCTGGAACAATCCCTGATGACTTAATTTAAGGAATATGAATATGTCCGTAGTTTGAGTGCTTTCAGGAATGTTCTTTTTATTTCAAAGACGATTTTAAGCCATGCAAAGTAAAGTGCTCCCAGCTGTGTTTGTATGCATATATATATATATGTATATATATATATACATGTATACCTATATATATATATATATACATGTGTATATATATATATATATTGTATTGGGCCATCAACAAATAAAGTAGCGTACCTACCCTCCAGTAAACTAACATGTTGCTATGTAAAATGGCCCTTTTAGTTCCATGAATTATATCTTGAAACATATCAAAGCATGGTGAGTTCGCTATGTCAGTTTACCAAAGGGTACTGATTAACTAAGTCATGGGCATATATATATATATACACATACTTGACCTTGATATTTCCTCATATGGATAGAAGATGATACAGTAGCACCATCCAAATCCCAGGGGTGTTTACCATTCTTATATGTGCCAGCAATAATTGTGGATACATGTGTGTTGAGTAGATGAAATCAAGTTCAGTTGTTTGATCTACTAACGACGTGACTATTCGGTTTGTTACCCCTTATCCCACTCACACTTGTATCAAGCCAACAATCCCTCAAAATTCTTAACTGGTTGGTGATTTCAACCCCTCTGAAAAATATTAGTCAGTTGGGATGATTCTTCCCAATATATGGAAAAACAAATCATGTTCCAAACAACCAACCAGTTAAATTACACGTGTTGAAATAGTTTGAAAAACTCTGGTTGATGATTCTGTGAATTTCACCACTTGATAAAATATCACCCATATTTTCTATCAACGAAGGACTTACTAGAATGCCAGAGTTCGAAAGACAAGAACTAAATTGACTGTTGGATTCACCAGCCACCCACCGACAACCACGAAGCTGGATCCACTCCAAACAAACATACCCTATGGATCCAAATACAAAAAGGAACGTCTGATCCCCAATCATTGAACCAGGAGAATCATCAGAAAATCCTCAAAAGAGCTGTTGATTTTGATTGGTCAAAATCGCCGTTTTGATGGCTTCAACTACCATTTCTCATGGTAAACTCCCCCCATTCTTTATCTTCATTCGCAAGTCGGTCCCTGGGGTCGTCCTGAAAAGAATCCCAGTGGCCCTGCGAAGTTCTCACCTTCAAATCCAAGTCATCAATTGCGCGGTGCAGCACGGCCGTCTCGTCCCTGATACAATGCACGGTGATTCGATTCATGGCGGACTCAATGGCATTTGCCAAAGGTCTATGGGACTTACAATACCCATATGCGAACCATGGTGCTGGAATATGCACACCTACATTTACCCAATTTTTATTGCCCAGTTTTGTAGGTAAATATTCCAGCACCATGGAGCATCTGGGATAGAGACATGGGATTTCGATGCTTATCCTGAAGGGATTTACCATGAATCTGAACGCTGATCTCAATCGGAAAGTGGATTTACCATATATCTATGGGATATAATTCAAATTTATAATATAAAAATGGGATTTGCATAGTTGTTTTAATGTGATGTACCCAAAACTGTCATTTTAGGAAAAAGAAGGGCCTCTCATTATACTACATTTACATATATATACATATATAATATACATATATCTATTGGTTGTTAAATGGAACCTTCCATTAATCCAGCAACCAGTGGGAAAAGGACATCTATGGATTTACTGGTTTTAATCATCATCAATCTCTGGCTATCTATGGTTATCTCATGTTATCTCAACAAAACCAATCATCATGATAGTTGATAGGTTTAATGAGTTACCAATAAATCATCAGAACCCTCAACATCACCATAAATCTTAAATCATCATCAATCATGTCAATGGGTTGATTTAAGGGACATCTTGTTTTTGTTTTTTTCTCGGAAACCGCTTGGCGAACCATTTTTTACCAACAAATCTGGAGGGTTTCACCATTGAATCAACATCTTCAACCCCGTGCAGAGAGGGCACTTTTGAGACTCCGTGGACCTAAATTGGATACCGCAAATGTATACATTCATACAGAACAACATACACACTAATATATATATATTATAATATATATATACACACATACATATAATATAAGGTGTATATATATAATATTGTATATATGCGGAAATATATGTGTATATGGGTTTGTCCGAAAAATGGAGTGTCCCTAAATCCACTGGCTAATCATCATTTTTACTATTGACATGGTGAATTTCTGGGATAATCCGACAGGCCAAGGTGGGCCATGCTTAGCTGATGATCCGAGGTGAACTTCACCATGGCCCATCTAAGGGCCCCCGTTCGATAGCTAAGTTGGTGAACATGACTCCAATGTCACTATGGTTTGTGATACATATAAGTATAGTTAATGGGGTTTATAAACCTTAGCTATCGGACGGGGGCCCCACATTGTAATTACTTACACACAATTTTTATTCGTTGAATCCTAATGGTTATAATATGTTATAATTTATTGTTTCAATCCCAATCTTTCTTAGTTGAAACACAATGTTTATGGCGGCAAAAAAAAAAATCAATTGGTGAACCACAATCGTACTCAATGAAACCACCATGTTCCCTAAGGCCCGATGTGTTCATGGTTTAGATCACCATTTTCCCCACTTGCTCTATTTGTTCTCAGTTAAACTATTTTCACCATTACAATAACCTACAATAATCAGTGAACAAGATTACATAAACTAAATGTAAAGCAACTTGTCTCAATATTGATAGTTTAGTGCATTATACGGAATATACAGCATTATGTCAAAAATAAATCGACCTTAACTAAGCTTAATGCATTACCCTCTGGTAAACTAATATAGCTATGGGAAATCACCATTTGGATCCATTCGGAATAGGTAAATAAACTGTTCATTTGTTCATGAGCCATTGAATCAATAGCTATGTTAAATTACCAGATGGTTTCACCCATGAACACAAATTTGTAGTTGATTTAGCTATTTGAAAGTGGGATTTCCATAGTTTTCTGTATGTTTACCAGACGGTAATGCATCATCATCATACCTATTTGTTATAGTTATGTTAATCCATCATTATCATTTATCAGAGGGATTTACCTGAGGGTTAACCCACGTAAAAAGTTATGATAGTTTACCAGAGGGTAACTACAATAAGCATGGCTTATGATACTGATAACTATTGTATTCATGGATGATAGTTCATGGAAGTTATCCAATTTTAGTTTTAATATCTCCTCCAGTGATCTATGATGAATACATCGAATCTATTCCATTAAGATGGAATCTATGATAGTTAAAGGTCATCTATCCAATTCATGAAATTTGGAAATGGAAATTTAATAGTTCTCCAAACCCATCTCCATCGAATCCCTACCTGAGCTCGCTGAGCAAGTTCTGCGCCAAGCGATGGTCACTCAAGGCTTTGCGGCTGACCCAATCGATGCAGCCCAGCTCCAAGCGTTCCCTGACCGTCGCGATGCCATGTTTGGAACGTGGGGCGCCATAATTTATATAAGCCACCAAAACGGAAAACAAATATGAGGATTGAAGTCAGAAACATGGTGATCTTATGGCTGATTTCTATACTAGTTGTTTGTTGGTGTCCGAAAAAAAATGTTGGGTTGATGAAAGGGGGGTATATCGAATCAACATATGGATCTATCCCCATGAAATACCATCATTATTTCACCATTGCATCCACATGTTTGCCATTATATTTCGGACTTAGTTGGCTTATATATACATATATATATACATAACCATCAAATCAAATGACATCATATCCCCAGTTGAATATATTATATATAATATTCATCACCATTATACCATGATTCGATCACCCAGATATCACCATTTTTTGCCCCAAAAGCCAAGTTGCTTCAGCACCGCGCCAGCGCTGAGTTTCCTTCGCCCGCGGACGCCGCAGCACAACTCGCCCCAGCCGTGGAACGCCACGCGCCGCAGCAGCGACAGCCAGGGCGACGGGTCGGACGTGTCGGGCGTGGCGGCGGAAGGCGAGGCGAAAGTCGCCGGGCGGTGGTACCTCCAATAACAATGTGCCCCCCCCCCAGTTGTAAGTTGGTTTATAAGCCCCAGTAACTATAGTTATAAGTACTATAAACCATAGTTGTTGGAGTTATTTTTCCAACTTGGCTATCTTGGGGGCCTCACTGTGTCACATTGTAGATATATCTATAGTTAATAGATGTTAATATGGGTAAAAAATCTTTAAACAAATTTATATGATTAATATAGATTAATGTTAGTAAAGCAATAGTAAAACATCCTCATGTTCATAAATGGGTAACCATGAATCCATATGGGTGGTTTATCAGGTTGCTTGACTAACATGAATTGATATTCTTACAATGTGGGGCCCCCGTTCGATTGATCAGTTGGTTTAAAACTCCAGTAACTATGGTAGATCAGTTGGTTTATAACTCCAATAACTTTGGTATATGATGGTATATGGTGTGTATAACACTGTATATATATATATATAACTATAGTTAATAGGGTTTATAAACCAGCTTATAACTGGGAGGCCCCACATTGTGGAGGATATCTATGGATATTTGATAATGTTTGTCTTGTGTTTTTGTTTACCACATTGTGTTTGAATGTATTTGTATGAAGTTGACATTTTTTCTAGTTGTGGGTTAGAACCTCAAAACTGAGTGTGCTAGGTTGGTATTGAATCCGCGTGAATGCTTCCCATGATTGATATTCTGTACCTATATAATGATATATTATTGTTTTTCAATATATACATATGTGCGGCTGTCGAAACTCCTTGTCTGAGGAAAGGACGTCAACATAATTTGGAAAGGTCCCATCGCTAACCACAGTCCCGTAACAATTTACATATCATTGCTTTCATTAGTTTGGAGGGGGGTATCGCTAATACTAAACCCAATTAAAGTAGGTATCACAT
>Ga0126342_10020423_pt1:0-10000 | contig 11134 bp, 6 predicted proteins | sample Cyp1metagenome_FD_92528 | JGI IMG/M metagenome (GOLD analysis project Ga0126342, IMG submission 92528) | Coral microbial communities from Lord Howe Island, Old Settlement Bay, Australia - Cyphastrea 1 metagenome | ecosystem: Host-associated > Invertebrates > Cnidaria > Coral ...
AGGCGGTGGCGGAAGTTTCAAAAATAGGAAACCTATAGGAGAGGTTGGTTGTTGTGAATCAGGGATGGCAGAGCGAAGCCACTGATGGACTGAAAGGTGCTTGATCTCTCTCTCTCTCTCTTTTTTCTCTTTCTCATTTTTGCTCTCTGTTTCTCTATCTTTCTCTGATTATCTACCTACCTACCTACCTACCTACTGATCTATCTGTCTATCTATCTCTCTGTCTGTCTATCTATCTCCCTATCTATCTATCTACCTACCTATCTATCTAGCTGTCTAGTTTTCTAGCTATTTGTCTATCTATCTATCCATCCATCCATCTATCTATCTATCTATCTATTCATTTTTCCTATTTATCTATCAATCTGTCTACCTATCTATTTATCTATCCATCTATCGCTCTTTCTTTCTACTTATCTATCTATCTATCTATCAATCGATCTATCTATCTATCTGTCTATTTATCTAGCTCTCTCTCTCTCTCTATCTATTTGTCGGCCTGTCTATCTGTCTATCTGTCCATCTATCTATCTATCTATCTATCTAACTGTTTGTCTATCCATCTATCTATCTATCTGTCTATCTATCTATCTATCTATCTATCTCTCTATCTATCTATCTATCTATCTTTCTATCTATCTATCTATCTATCTATCTAGCTGTCTATCTATCTATCGATCTATCTATCTATCTATCTAGCTGTCTATCTATCTATCTATCGATCTATCTATCTATCTATCTATCAAGCTAGGTGTCTATCTGTCTGTCTGTCTGTCTGCCTGTCTGTCTGTCTGTCTGTCTGTCTGTCTATCTGGCTATCTTTCTATCTGTCTATCTGTCTATCTGTCTACCTGTCTATCTGTCCAACCACCTCTCTATCTATCTGTCTATCTCTCCAACTATCTATCGATAAAACTGTCTCTCTATCTATCTGCCTATCTGTCTATCTGTCTATCTGTCTGTCTATGTATCCATCTATCGATTTTTCTATCTATCTTGGTATCTAACTATCTGTCTATAAACCTATGTATCTGTCTGTCTATCTATCCATCTATCTATCTGTCTATCTATCTATCTATTTATCTAGCTCTCTCTCTCTCTCTCTCACTATCTATTTGTCTGTCTGTCTATCTGTCTATCTGTCCATCTATCTGTCAATCTGTCCATCTTTCTATCTGTCTATCTGTCCATCTATCTGTCTATCTATCTATCTGTCTGTCTATCTTTCTATCTATCTACCTATCGATCTATCTATCTATCTATCTCTCTGTCGATGTAACTATCTATCGATCTATCGATCTATCTATTTATCTATCTTTCTTTCTATCTATCTATCTATCTAGCTGTCTATCTAGCTGTCTATCTATCTATCTATCTATCTATCTGTCTATCTATCTCTGTCTGTCTGTCTGTCTGTCTGCCAGATTGAAAACGAAGCTCTTCTGCTTCCTCATTTTTCGAACTTAACAACATCAAAAACAAATCAATTCTGCGACACTTCTTTATTGTTTCAACCTAACAACGTCCAAAACCGCGGCAATTCTGCGAGACTTCCTCAACGTTTGCTTTTAACAACGTCAAAAACAAAGCCATTCTGCGAGACTTCCTTCAAAAATGGAAAGTTGAGTGCAGCGCTGGGAGCCTCGTACCAATGCGTTTTGCGATTTTTCCACCCCACCTGTGTAAAGTACTGCGCCTGTCACGAAAAATTGATGCCAGGTCATACGAAGTGCTGCACCTGTCACGCAAAATCATCTCAGCAAACCTGAAGATCTGATACTTCAAAATGCAACCCTTCTCAGGAAATGAGCGCCCTGACCTCCGAACATCTCTGATGAACATGTCTTTTGTACGGCACCTGCCACGCAAAATGCATCTTTGAAGATCCTCTTCAAATGCCCCACGCCTGCCGTCGTTTCTGGAAATGCCGCAAAACCCTCACGTTGCCATCGTTTCTGCGAAATTTGCTCACTTTTGACAAGGTGGACATTCTTTGCGCCTGCCACGCAAAACGACATCTGACCTCCAAAAGTGGCGCGAACATGTAGTGCTTTGTACATTTTCACTTCGAAATGTGCTTCGCGCCACAACGGCGTGCACTTTTTCGATATCTCAACTGCCAAAAGTGGTCCGGACCTGGTGTGTTTTGTACATTTTGACTTCGAAATGTGCTTCGCGCCACAACGGCGTGCACTTTTTCGACATCGCAACTTCCAAAAGTGGTCCGCCGAGAATGGTGTGTTTTGTACATTTCGAAATGTGCTTCGCGCCACAACGGCGTGCACTTTTTCGAAGGTGCTCCGAGACCCAGGTGTTTTGTACCTTTTCACTTCAAAATCTGCTTCGCGCCACAACGGCGTGCAACTTTTCATTTCTCATCTCCCCAGATGCCTCCGCACCCGCCGCTTTAGCGAGCCTACTTTTCCACCCTCCGGAGCCACAAAACATCGCAAAAACACAGTGTGTCGCGACTTTCCTACCTTTTCGCACACCTGCATCTTCTTTCTTCTGATCTTTTCTCTTCTGACTTTTCTCCCCTCTGACTCTGCTCCTGTCTGGCTCTTCGCACCTCTGCTTTTTCATCTGTCCATATTGTCGGAAGTTTCACTTCTAAACTTCCTTCGGTTAATCATAGCAATATTATAGCGGTATAACTTGAGTAATTAATAATTAACCGTCAAACATGGGGGTCTTCAAAATAAGACGTGAGGATTCAGCCAGTAGATGAAGTCAACCAGCCAAAATTTGAGATCAACCAACACAAAGGCAGATGTAACTTGCAACAATATTGGACTCGATTCGATAAACACGATCGGCTCGCGTAAAAAAATGGTGGGTTGATGGGGGTTGAAACACCCGAAATGGGTTTTTAACTGAGCCATGGTTGCTTGTCAGGGACTCGGTGTCCACAATGATGGTTGGGGATCTAAACTTGCTACACCCCAAATTTAGCACTGCCCGTTTGCATGCACATGCCTAGCGAAAAAAGGGGGCACTAGGGTTTTGACCCGTATTGCTATTGCTTGGAAAACCACGGAGATGAATGTGGTAGACACACACACCACAACAACAACAACAACAACAACGCCTTAATGGCAAAAACTGGTTGGAACTGTGGAAACTAAGGATTGTTTTCTAACATAAGCTCCATTTTGCCGTACTGACTGCCTAGCGATTGCCAACAAGTCTGTTTCGGCCAGGGTACCGCTGTGTTTTTTTCGTGGGCTTTAAACTATACGTCTTTATACAACTTGGGAATATCATTGCAAGTGCTGGCACATCGGGCAGCCTTACAGGATACCATGTTGGAATATGTTGGAACTTGACATGTTTCCAATATGTTGCACTTTTGTTCCGATGTTCGGCTTATGTGCTGTGAAGATAGGATCGGTCAATGTGTTTTCATGTTTTTGTCCGTCCAGCCCAGGATGATAAATTTGAATAACCTATTTTTGTGAGGCCACTGGTTTGCACAAGTTTGACAGGGTTCCCAAATGTTGATGAAGCGGGTTGTCTGGTCAGACCCACATTGGCTTGCTATACACAAGCCAAATCACCATTGTAAAGTTTGAGGTGTTCAATCCATTTGTCACATCAAAATCGGCCATTCCCGAACGGTGTCTTCGAAGGTGCTTTTTCACATGCTTCCCATCGACATTTTCAGATATTTCGGTCTCTAGTCACCAAGGACCGATTTCTGTGCAAAAGGTGATGCCTTACTATATAATTATACTGTATCAACATCCCTAGCTGGCACAGGCGTGAGATTGCCCGGCGCAGCCAACATCTCAGAGAACAGCCCAACGCATCTCCTCTGAGGTCAATCCCCAAACCTATTTTACCTTCTGGTAAACAAACACGAGAATGGTAAACCCTTTTTTGGGAATAGGTTTCTTGTTAAAATTCTACCATGTTGCATTGCTATACGGGTCTGGATCAATATTCCAACCCCTCGGAACCACAGAGTTCAGTACAGTATTTTATATTGTTGCTATATCCCCAGTTGGGGGGATGTGTCAATTTGAGCCTACATGCGTTGCTGTTGCGCCACCCCGCTTTGTCAGTTCATGTTGGTTGACAATTATAATACACTGATGTGTATACCCATTCTATGGCTGATACATTTTGATTCACCTTCCACACGTTATCAAAGATTGTGTCCTCAGGATTCCCACTATACCCACAATTGTCATTTCATGCGTAAAGCAATGCATACATTCATACATGCATACATGGACTAAGTTTATTAAGTTATATTAAATACATGTGTATATGATTATATAGCTATATTTCGATCCATACTCATCTTGACATACCATTCCCATCCTATCAATTGCTTTCTGAGTTGGCCTTCCTCAACGTGGTCCCTCCGCTCACCATCTTGGTGAACTCTGTGGCTGGATAAAACATCGGAGTGGCCCTGGGTGGATCATTGGAGAATTCCAAGACTCCAAATTCTGGAATATTCTGGAAATATGATCATATAGTATGATCATATATTCTGGAAGTATGTGCTCTGTCTTGGAGTAGATGGGATACACAGTATATAGCGTCGGATGGGTTGATCCCTCCCAAGAAAATGACACGGAAAGTGGGATATTCTATGTTCTCCAGGATGAACGCATGTGCTTTTACCAATGCATACATGGAATCCAAACAGTTTCTATTCTGGAGGACCGATATTAGCAGCAGTAGAAATGACAACGCCGTTGTTTCACTTGAAGGGCCCACAATAATCAACAGATGATTTGCACGGTGCAAAATGGGAATACCTAGATGCGCATGGATTCTCTACATTAGTTACTGTAAGTGTCCCGCAGCTGGGATAGAACTCCCTTTTTGACTGTGACAGGCATGACAAGCTTTGACCCCAACGGCAGTCATGGCTATGTGGAAACGTAAGGTAGCTGCTAGCTCCTCAGGGTCATTTTCAAATCGACCACTTTGAACAGACGGTTTCAGGGGGTCAGATATGGAACCCCGTTTATGTGACTGTGAGCCAATGATAGATTGTACAAGTCATGAGGCTATCCAATTTAAACGTCGCTCTTTGTGAAGCTGTATCGCCACCAATTTTCCAGTCACCAAATCAATGACCCACTCAGGTTGGCCAAAGACCGGGTTCTCCCAGAGTTGTTAGAGAACTTGGGTCACATGCCCATACTAGGACACTTATTATAACCCTGCCATATGGCTGTGAGCAAGCTTGGGTATGAGGTATGCGGTCGAAACTTGGATCTTGCCCATGTTTCCACATGTTTTGTTTCAAACAATTTAATCCCTTCCCCCTATGACTAAAACCCCCCCAAATAGTAAAAACTAGGGTCCATCTCCAATTTTGGAAATTTTGAGGTTGGCCAATTTGAGTTTTATCTCATTGATCCCCTTTAGAAAGCAATTTAAAAATTAAGGTCTCATTTTAAGGTTTCACCCCCTAATAATAAAGACTGGTTAACCCCGGGGTGTTTATTATTGTGGGGGTTAGTTAGTATTTGGGGGCAAAGGATTAATTTTCTCATTTGTGCAATTCGCAATTCTGAACCACTCACGTCACTGGTGCCCATTGCGCAAACCTCCGAGGTGGTCATTGGTATGCAGAGCGATATTGCACCGGACAGTGTGATCTGGGATATTTTCGAGACCCTTGTCATCATGTGCTGTGGATGAAGATAATGATGATGATGACCATGATGATGATGATGAAGAAAATGGAAATGAAGATGAAGACTAAGATGAAGATGAAGACGAAGATGAAGATGAAGACGCAGACGAAGATGAAGATGAAGATCATGAGGATGAGGATGAATATGAAGATGAAAACCAAGATCAAGATCATAATGAGGATGAGGAAGATGATGATCATCATCGCCACCACCATCATCATCATCGTCGTCGTCGTCATTATCATCAACGATGTGTTTTTTATGTGTGGTTTTCGTCCTGCTCGCAATGACTTTTGATTTCTTCTGGTAGAAACCTACCATGCTTTCAGAGTGGCCCCGCTGCTGAGGTGCAGCTAAGCAGCTAGGAACATGGACAACATCCCCCAGCAAAGACCAGGAGAATAGACATTCTACGTTAAAGAAGAACTGTCACTAACATCAACAAGTGCTTGTTTTTTAAATGTGGAAGTCGTGCCAATGTCATATTATGGTCTTGATTGAAAGTCTGTGTGGCCAAGGAATTTGTCCAGCAAAAAATCCACTACTTACCATCCCGGTGCACTATGGTTTTCTTGCCCGATCTGGATGACCGCACTGTCATTAGTTGAAAGAGCATCATTATCATGGTCCCGATACTACCAGTACTAGATAATCATTTGATTCCATATCTAATACAGGTGGAGCCCAATAAATGCTGCAATTGTTGGGTAGGGCTTGCAACGACTTACTCGTACAATACATCCCAAATCATCCCAACATAGCCCCACAGGATGGTTTGGCGCTCTGCTCGCTGAGGATTGCGTTCATCACCGTCTACTCCTTGGAATTCGTTCCTCAGCGATGGCCCGGGACGGCGTCCAGAAGTAGGAAGTGGCAAAGAAAGACAGATGCGACAACAAACATGGGAATTTATGACTAGTTTTGACTATATATCCAGTCCATGTGGTCTATGCATATGTAAATGTACATACATATGCAATCATATGCATACATATATCCAGCATATACTCGTACTTGGAGGTTGTGATCAATTATGCTGGCTATGCCTCCGGCAAATCTGATTTTCATGTGGGAAAAGTCCAGTTCTCTATCACCAAATAAGCTCATGGGTCGAAGTTGGGGCCCTGCCAACACACGAATGATCGTTTTGGGTAGAAAGCCTTGCAAATTTAGGGCATCAGTGAGATTAAACCAAAGCCATATATATATAAATATCTATATCTGTATCTATACGTTCTTACTGAACTGGACACCCTTGTATCCGTTTTGTACCGCGGTAGTGTTGGGATGCGAGTATATCAATACTGAGCGGGTTCAAAGATTTGTTGTTTCTCATCCATTCTGAAAAGTATCTTTGTTTTGGATGTGGTAAAGCCCACAGATTCGAAGGAGCACCGAAACAAGTCCCAGCTAACTTCAACCCAGATACCCCTCGGGATTGAACCCAAGGTTTGGGTGGTCACATCGTATCAATGCATCCCAGCCTGGTCTGCTGTTTGTCAAGGTTTTGAAGTTGCGAATCTTCGGTTGCAAAGGCTATTTTTGTGGCAAGGCCCCGCGCTCTTCGATCCCGGTGAATTCTAAAGCAACGAAATGGCTGGCTGGTGAGATGTTATAGTATGATATAGGTTGTTTTAGTACATCTCAATGAATGGATATAAATGGTTCAATCTTGGATTTTGTATTTTCCCGTGCGACTCTTGCGGTACAGGGGTGAATGATCCAGTTGAAAAAATGATAAACCAAAAGTTCTAAGCGTATATACGGTTTTTGTGAGGCACAAAACTGTAGGCTTTTATCCATCTGCATGTTGGAGTTTGTTGCTTCCTCTTAGGATTTCTTTGATTTCCGGCACGGTGATCTTGAATGTGTACCTGTGGTAGAATTGGCTAGCTCCTCAATACATTTTCGTAAACATGGCTGTATAGTTTTGACCTGCTGGGGCAAGGGGTATGAAGCCTGCTTGTAGTAAAGCATCCAAGGATACAGTGAAGAATGACTGATCTAGGTTGCAGTATTCTGGGACCACAGGATGCTCCAGACCCAATTCTGTTGCATGCAGGGGTGCTTGACACCCCAAAGGCAATACTAATACCGACTAATACTCAAACATACCCAAAATGACCCATCCCTTAAAAAAATATTCCAGGGTATCAACTAGGTTATGGAATATTTTGTTTGGAATAATTTTCCTGGAATAATTTCTTCAAGGGGTAGGTATACGATTATGCATGTTGGAACCTTGAAAATCATGATCCCCCCCAACATACCCCGGAATAATTCGGTGTTGGAAAAAAATCTATAACCTAAAACATCTTAATACATCTCGAAACAGCCTAAACGTTCCTATACCTTGCCTGGCCCTTCCAAAAGCTATTCCTAGCTTCGCGGTGTTTGCCTGAAAGCCTTTCGCAGGAAATGCAAATTGCAGTTGTTTGAGGCATCATGCAGTTTGGGCAATTGCTGCCAACCTTTTTTTTGGCAGCATACCTGCAAGCACAACTAGTGTCCAACGGACCACCTTTCTCTCACGGTACTTTCTCAAGAGTTTTGGATGGCAATGAAGGGAATATGGAAGAAATAGGGGAAGCCGCAAGGCTAGGAAAATGTCTAGGAGAGGGCCAGGTTGAGTGCCATTTTGTGGGCTTTCCCCAGGGGAGAAATTATTCTAGGGGTATTGGAGATGCCTGGCACCCCTCAAAAACCCAAGTGGGCAGCTGCTACAATCACAAAACTAGTTCAGAAATTTGCAAAAAAAAACCGTGAAAACCAAACATGTTTCTTTTCCCACTCGTTCCCACTAGGGCCACAACCACCAAACTAGCCCAGAAACAGGAAAAACATCCAAAACCAATGAAAACCATGTTCAACCAGTGGGTTGCTGAGAAGGCAATAATTTGAAGATATATGCTGGCCCAACTCTGCAAGGACGGAAACCTTTTTCGGCCGTTTGCCCACAGCTGCTTACGATTGCTTTCGTTTTGCTAGGAAAAAAACTATAGGGGTATCAGCGGGCATCATTTTGTCAAAAATCATTCCAAAATCCCATATATCTCATTGAGTTCTTGGAATAATTTATTTTTTTGAAGTCAAGCTATGCCGGAAAATACATTATTATTCTGAGGTATGTTGACGGGGTATACCCTTAAGGCATCCAACATTACCCAAACATACCCGTAACTTATAGTAGCACCCCTGCACTTTAAGCTGCAAACCTTTCGACGGTCCTTGCTCCTGTCCAGGAAGCAGGATGGAACTGGTTTGACTTTACATGCCTCCTGTTGTCATACGTGCCTTGCCTGAAATGTCTATGGTGGAGCGCATGACTCTCAAATCACTCATCTAGTTTGCGAATTTGGCTCAGTGCCAATTTCAGTTTGAACACCCCAACAAAAAACAACATGTTCCAAAACAATTGGTTTCTTCGTGTAACTATCTTTGGGATCCTACAATCAGGGTTTACCTTTGTGTACAATACCCGGCCTTCAGAAGATGACATGACCTAAAGCATGTGCATTGTGCATTTACTTGTGGCGGAGTACTGTTCCCTTTCCCGACAGGGCCGTGCTGGTGGATGTTGAATGGTTGACTGTTCCCGTGAAAATCATAGATAATCAGAGACAAAATTCTTACCGAGTGGTACGGTAGAAATAGAGATTCTGTACAGGGCCGGAGCCCGCAGGACCCTTCTTCCTGACAGATCCAATAGCAGTTTAGCATAGTTTAACCATCCAAAGCGGATGATGCGCGATTGTGGTGGACCAACAAGCTATATGGCCAACAAATGCCAACAATATCTTGCCGTTGCGAGGTTGACATTGCAGTCTACTATGCCGTTGTTTTGGTTCTGCGCCGCAACGGGCAGACAGACTTGTGGCTAGGCAGCTTATAGCAGGCGTGCTGCTGAATGTGAGATGAGATGGCCTCAATTTCTTGGAGCATAATAAATTGGAATGGAAAAAACTGTAGAACTAAAGTTCCAAATCCTCCCAAGACCGAAATCTCCGAGTTGGTGACTATTTTTTGGTTCATAGCCATGCAGCCTGCAGACACGTGGGATATCACTTATGATATCACCAAATATCACCTATACAAGAGGGAAACCACTTTCATGGATCTGCCTCCCATTTGCCCCCTATTCGATACCTGGATGATCTTCCCAGGACATTCACTGTCAACATATCCTCGGAACATAACTATAGTCCAAGATAGACCACAACATTCACCCATCGCCCCAGGCCGTTCAAATTTCCACTTTTACTAAATCGATCCAAAGCTGACCAGTTGAACTCAGTTGGTATCATTCCATTACCTGGATATCCTAAGACGCCCAGGTC
>Ga0126342_10020424_pt1 | contig 11133 bp, 10 predicted proteins | sample Cyp1metagenome_FD_92528 | JGI IMG/M metagenome (GOLD analysis project Ga0126342, IMG submission 92528) | Coral microbial communities from Lord Howe Island, Old Settlement Bay, Australia - Cyphastrea 1 metagenome | ecosystem: Host-associated > Invertebrates > Cnidaria > Coral ...
GAAGTGCAGAGCGTAGCATCACGAGGGTGTTAGAAGCGACTTGAAAGAAGTGCAGAGCGTAACATCAAGAGCGTGTTAGAAGTTACTTGAAGAAGTGCAGAGTGTAACGTCAGGAGCGTGTGTAGAAGTTACTTGAAGAAGTGCAGAGCGGAACGTCAAAGTTACTTGAAGAAGTGCAGAGTGTAACGTCAAAAGCGTGTTAGAAGTTACTTGAAGAAGTGCACAGCGTAACATCAAGAGCGTGTAAGAAGTTACTTGAAGAAATGCAGAGCGTGTTCGACGAACTGTGCACATGACGGTAATACCCCCCCACCCCCCCACCCCACCCCATCGACAGAGCAAGAACGCGTGAGAAAAGTAGGCGAGACAGAAAAACGCACGAAAGCTGGCGGCCTTCTATCCAACGGCCAGCGAACTACATGCAGCTGGTGAGACAACGTGTTGGTGCAGTTGGAACAGCAGATTCAACTGATGCAAATCCTGGACATGAAGCTGGTGAAAACGAACCTCAGGAAGATGACATGGAGGTTGATGCTGACAACCCCAGCGTCGGCTACGGACAATCCATACAAGAGATGTACGAAACTCTGAAGCAGGAACAGCGGCTCTGCTTGATTGATGGTGAGATTCGTGATGCCTCTACCATCCAAAACCTGATGCTGGCAGTGCTGCAGACGACCCAGATTGGTCTGCCAGCAGGAACAGCCAGACCTCTGAGGAGCCGAGTTGCCACGACCTTCAGTGACATGGCAGCTACGGCCAGAAACCAACAGAGATGGGAGAGCGCAGACAGATTTCAAGCACTGGCTGCAACCTACAGTGGATGAGACCTTTTGCAAAGCAAAACAACTTTTCTGACAAATGTGACGTCTCAGATACAAGCACTGAGATACCGCAACAGAGAGCTGGGAAAACCCAAAGGTGAAACAGCGAACCGTGCTCACTCTTTCAAGGGGGAGCGCGTAGAATTTGCAGTGGTTGAGACAGTTTTTGCAACAGCATGGGATGACTTGCGCAAATCGAGATGAGTAATCACCAATCATATGTGAAAATCACAAGTGAAAATCACAAGTGAATATCCAGGCCCTTTTTGGCTGAAAAGAGACGCTGCCCGCTTCGCAAAATCACATCCCCCGAAGATCAAACGGCCCCCAGAAACCATGGTGGACATAAGGGATTTAGACATATTTGGGACCATTTCGGGGGTGTTGACTAGCACGGGGATGGGATCAGTTGAATGATATTTTCTTCAAACTGAAGTTGCGCAACCCCTAGAAACTTAATTGCGGCAATCGCACAATTTACCATTTTCATCAAGTATGCGTATATGCCTATATCAATGTTTACGTGTGTATGTATTTAAATCTCTATGTAGATGTGAAAACTTGTTACCGATCGGACCTTTGATGCCAATTTTGGATTGATACCCATTATGCACTTTGCCCGAGGTTTGGCTGCTGTGTGCTGTGTGCCTGACGGATTTGGCACAGAACAACCAAGACGAAACACAACATGGCGACATCATTTCACCACGTGTTTTGTATGTGCAGATTGAACTTATGTCCAACAGTGCCATGTGTTGAAGGAGTTGCACGAAAGTGGAAACATCAATCAAAAAATGGCAGCAAAATGGAGCCAAGGGAGAAGCGCTTGACAATTTTTGAGGTCAAATTGGGGAACACAAAAGTTGTCCCAAATCCATGCAGCCTTCCATGGTTTTAATGAGTGAGCACACTACAAAGGAACTCTTGGCACGGGTGGAGCATGCTTTAGGCACTGATCGTCCACAAATATTGGAGAGCCTGAGGAAAAACGGGAATTTGTTGGCTAGAATGCCCGAAAATCTTCGAGCAGATAAAGAGGTGGTCTTGGTGGCTGTTCGCCAATGTGGTTCTGCACTGGAATTTGCCGTGGACCCTTTGCGAAGTGATCGTGAACTTGCATTTGAAGCTGTCAAACAATCTGGTGATGCTTTGAGAGTCTTACAAGATACCTTGAGGGCAGACCGGGAGGTTGTGTTGCAAGCTGTTACAGAGAATGGCAACGCGATGGAGTATGCGGACTCAACTCTTCGAAAAGATCCTTCATTCTTGTTGCAAGCTATAGGTACCGGTGCTGCAGCAGCCCCGGCCGTTTCCTTTGCAGCTGAAGAATTATTGCAAGACAAATCTTTCCTCTTGCAAATTGTTCGACGAAACCCTTGGACCTTGGGATTCTTGCCAGGGACTGTGTGCCGTGATCCCGACATGGTGCGCGAGGCTGTAAACAGGAACGGAAGACGGTGGAATCCGTTGCACCCCAACTGCAAGAGAAATGGGAGAAGTACTTGGGCCCGGATTTAGCGGTATCCACTGGAGACCACCGAGATGTTTGTTCTGCAGTTCTTTCAACGTTTCCGCCGTTTTTCGGCAGGCGAAACCAAAACAGGGCAATCACAAACAGTGATTGTTTGACAGCGGAAATGATTTTTATGACACTTGCAGAGAGCCAACAGCTGAAGGAACCAAAGACAAGTTTCTTGCCTTCGACAAAAAGGAATGCCTTGACTATTGAATCATGTTTTCGTGTCATAAAGGGATGGGTCACCTTCAGTTTGTTGCACGGTCAGTTATTCGGCCGGAGAGTTGGTTCACTCCGCCGCAGCTCATCCAAGCCATCGGAGAATAGTCCTTATTTTGGTATCAATTTTTTTGTCCACACCATATACAGTACATATAGATCTATAATTTCTATATATTTCTATCAAGATACGATACGAACTGTTCATTTTTTCATGTTGTTTTCGTCAACGACGCACAACTTGCCGAACTCAGAAAACTCAGATGACGATGCTGCATGGCTCTTTGCACGTCCACGAGACGCTGCAGGCTTTCGAGGCGCGGTCCGGCAGTTTTTTTTTTTTCCCAAAAAGTACACAATGTATATATAGGTCATAGGTTTTCTTTTGGATACCGTAGACTCATTGTAGACTTATCGTAGACCTTTTGGCCCCTTGGCAGGCATATGCTGCTTCTCTATATCCGTTGCTTGAGAGTTTGGAGAGCCTTCAAAAGGCTCTGAGGCTGCTGCTGAACCCTGAAAATGTCGGTGGATCTGGGACGGTTTCCTGGCTTATTTGTTTGCAACATGCCACTTCTGGAACATTCACCAGATCTGATTTTTGGATCGACTCTTTCAATTTTCCAGTCTTGTGAGGTGCTTGTGAGCCTTCGTCCTGTTCTGGATAGTGCGGGTCTGAGTTGTGTCAGCTTACGGAGACAAGTTCCGTTGCCTTTGCTCCATTTCCCCACCACCACTACTCACAATGGAACACCGCTATAAGTAGAACTTCCTGGAACATGTTTTCCATGTCCATACGTAGAGAAACAGTGGAAACATGTGTGTGTGTAATCTGTATATTGTGAGCGGATATCAAATTCTACATTTACGCATGTAAGAACAGGTATGTTATGTCATGCAAACTCATATTCTGTTATAGTTATGATTTGCTATGTCATACTATGCCACGCCACGGCACGGCATGTATTCACACACCCAAACGCAAAGATATTTACATATATGTATATGTTCAGTAGAGAGACAAATGAATGTATATGTACTCACAAAAAAGGGTATGTATGGACACACAATGCAGAAACATAGCATCCTTAGCATGTGGGGTAAATCTGGTAAAAGTATGTAACAGTGACAGATTCTCCATGACTCTTCCAAACACTGCGAATGCGAAACAGGATGTAGCATGGATGACGTGGTCAAGTGGTGCTTGGAAAGCGCAGAAGGACCTGCTGCAGTGGCTCGGGCAAGACGCTTAGCTGCTAAGCTCAGTATCAAAGAGATGAAGCAGCGACAAGACGGTTTGACTGTGCAGGTCACTATTTTGGAGCATGTGGCTTGGATGCTTGCATGGCTTGGATGAGTCTTGTGACGCCGTAAAGAGTCTGTGGAATCACCTGACATTCTATTGATGCTGTTGTTTGCAACCATCCTTCATCCTCGCAGGTTGTGTCTACGGCACCACTTGACCCATCGTGGCGTCAGATACTTCTTGCTGAAGCACCAGGATTTCTTGCACTGACTCCGAATTTGGTTTCCACCAAATTTGGACATGTTGCTTGAACAACAGCAAAGTGATCCAACAAAATTGATTTGGCCAATTCGAGTCAGAGTTTTTTGTTTTTCCAGCGACCTCAGGTTCTTGCAGGTCTTCTAACGGAAGATCAAGCATGCTCATGGCTGAAGTCTTTGGGAGATCAAGCTCTCGCTGCTCGTCAAATTATTCCTGGAAACCTCCAAAAAACGCAGCGAGTCTGAGCTGAGTGGCTGAGTCTGAGCTGAGTTTGAGCCCAGTCTCAGGCTGCCCCTGCTGACACTCCTGGCCAATTGGATAGAACTGCGTTGCTCCAGGGATTCGCTCAAGGAGCCACGGCCCTGCTTCAGCAATTTCCCAGTGAAACCATGTGCACCGGAGCTGCATTTAGAGTGTCATGATTCCAGTCATGATTGGGCTGGAGCTGTGACACTTGGGCGGTATGTCTTGGGCCGAGGTTCAGATATATGGCGAGTCGCAGATGAAGCAATGTTCGAATCTCAGGACCGAAGGCTCTGAACTGCATTGACTTGAACAGTGTGCTAGTCTGTCCCCTAGAATGTGATAAACTAATAAACATTAAAAAACAAGCATGAACAGTCGGAGCAATCTCTGTGCCATTGGGTGCAAAAACCGTGAATGTTGATAGTTGTTTGCCATTTGAAATCCAGCCCAAGACCAGATACACTCAGATACACTAGACGGATGTGTGCCATGTGCGCTTCCTCTGAGGCTTGGAGATGCCTCAAGCAGACAAGTCTGTGTCCAAAGACTGTTGCCAAGCTTGGTGGCTTCCACGAGCACAGAGGCAACTGGATGGTCTATTGAGTCTATTGCAAGGGGGACATGATATGACACGACATGACATGACATGACTATTAGGGACAATTCAACTTTATGCGGGTTTGACACGAATCTGTCATTCTAATTGCTTTGCCTTTTGTGTAAGAGGTGGCTGCCAGCCGCATTTCTGGAATGGTGGATGCTCTCTTGCGAACCAGCTGTCGGGAACCTATCCCACCAGCAAAATACATGCAGATTGGACTTTCAGTGATGGGTTTCTCTTCCGCTGCACGTATTGATCAATTTATCACGATTGATCATGAGAGGTGCGCAACACAAGCAGCCCAATGCTGCTCCGACGAGAGAGGCATTGAACCTGGCAGTTGCCTTCTCCAGCTTGCTGGTGGATCATTGGAAGTTGCAGTCTCTTCAAGGACAGATTCGCTTGATACGGACTGGTTATAATATGTGGTTATACTGACACAGCTTGATGGCTGGAGCAGGAGCATCGACATGTCGATTGGACTTGCTCAGGAGACCACAACGAAATTGGAGTCGAATTGATATCAAATGCCTTGCGCTTTGGCCTCAAAGACTGCGGCAGCTTGCGAAAGCAGGCCCGTTTCTTGTTGGAATCGGGCGTGCAGAATCTCAGCAGCGAATGAGATCACTTTATAGATCTCGACGGGTCAAAATATGTCAAAATCGCTTAGAAGTCTTAGAAGGGACAAGGCATGACAAGGCACATACCTAGTGAATCCTAGTGACATTGTCATTGCATTTAAGGAAGGCCTTGGCCTACAAAGAAGCAGAGAGCCAATTTCGCACCGCTGGGCTGAATTTGTCTGCTGTCTCATCAGCATGGAGAAGCTATTGGGAAGCTTGGTGTGAATTTTCCTTTCAACATTTTTGAAGAGTATGAAGAGTCACCCCTCTTGAGTCCAAAGATTTGTTTACTTGAAACCCTCACACGAGGGATTAGTGCAGAATTCGCAAAATTCTTGGTTGTGCATTTCTAGAACGGGAGGTCCGACATGCGCCGCAGTACGCAAGGAACTCTTCGATACTTTGGAGGATTATTCCAGTCATTTGATTAAGTCGAGCTGGGATGCCCTCAGCTCACGTTTGATGTTTCTTGGCAAACACATGTTGCACGCTATCAATTGACTATCATGTTTCTCTCGAAGCTGCCGGTGTGCATCCAAATCCTCTGTTGTTTAGCTGCAGCACTGATAGCATCTTGACCTGTGCAGCTGTTAGAGCAATTGAACTATAATTGACTATAATCTAGAAGCCAAAGCAGGTCATCGAAGGTTTTGGCATCAATTCAACCCTCGAGATCCAAGGCAGTACTTGTCTGATCTGCCTAAAGGCGTCACAGCTGCAATTGCTGCAATGGCTTAAGAGTTGTCACAGATTCCCTTTTTTTAAGTTGGAATCGGAAAAAAAACAGAGTATCGGGACTTCCGGGCAGCTCTGCCGGACTCAGGTGCCAGGGATGATTCGCGTCCGCCAGCGGTCTTCAGCTCTTTCTGGCTGGAGGCGTTCCTGGTTCGTGCGCTTGATCATGATAACGACAGTGTGCAGAAGTTTGTGCTGGGGCAGCTTATGTGACCCTTTCCTGCACATGTGAACACAATTCTTGGGTGTCATGCCTGATTTGCAATTTGGGAACATTTGGAAGTCCCTTCTTTCCGGGTGAGTAGAGTTTTAACATGTTTGACCTGAGGCCTAGATCAAAGAAGTGCATGCCTTTCAGAAAGCTTCATCCTGACAGAAGTTCTTCCCAGATTCGGACATGGTATTGATAGCCTCTATTCCCGGACGGATGTCGAGACTTTCGGCCAAAATGAGACCCAAAGGGTGGATCATGGGACAGCGCTCGCAGCTTCAGAAATATTCAGAAACATGCGAAATTCTTCCTCATCTGAGGAGAAACTTTGAGAAGCAGGTGAAAAGCTTTTTCCTTGGCTTCATCGCACAGCATCCAGAATCTGCAGCTGTTGCAGCGACAAGGCCACTGAACCAAGGAGTATTTCATGTAACTCACTTGACACCTGATTCAACACACGAGCTGGAGCCGTCTCACTGAGATTGAGGTTGTTGGAAGCGCTTTTCGATGTCAAAGCAGTGCATTTCACTCCTGTACGACTGGTATTATCTGCATTGCTGGATGTGGAGCTTGATGAGCGAACCTTGACACTGAGTGGAGCGTTGGCCTTGGCAGACAGGCGTGAAACTCTGCTTACCTGAGCAGCAAAGCCGTCAAAAATCATTGCAAAGTCGTGAGATACTTTGTGTCATCCTCAGGTTTTTTAGCCAGGAAATGCTTTTACGACCTTTGGCAGCATTACTAAGGCTTTTGCTCAATGATTGCTCAATGCCTTGGCATCCTTGCCCCTTCCATCCCCTTCCTGTAACTTGAAATCAAGTAGCGGTGCATCTGTGCAATCTGTGCCCAGGAATGCCAGTGAGCATTCGGCAGCTCCTGGCATCCCTTTTCCTTCGAGTGCTCCAGCATCTTACTGTCCGAGACCCTGGGAGCCTTTTGGCCAAATTTGCCAAGACAGCTGCCAACATCCCGGAATCTCGGCAAAATCTTGGCAAAATCTTGGCAAAATCTTGGCAAAATCTTGGCAAAATCTTGGCAAAAGACTTTTAATTTCTTTTAATATCTAGTGAGATACAGGACTGCACTAGCCTCATGCTTGGTTGGACACGGACGCAAACGGAACCTCTTTATCCTGGTCTAGCTTCGCCCTGAAAGGGCTGGAAGCAGGCAATATCGCGAAACCTCGAACCAGTTTGAGATTCAAAATGATTCAAAATGTGTACGGGCACATTGGCTGTGGCCGGATATTATCTTAAATTTAACCATGATTAAACTTCCAACATCAACCTTCAGTGCGCATTCCATCGGTAGAGAAGAGCTCGCAAGTGCCAAGACCCTCAGGATGCGTTGCTTCTACCTTTACGAGATTTGCTTGGCAGCCTGGTGCAGACATGCCTTGCCGATGCTGACGCGGCGGCTGGCTCTTCGGCACGCAGCTTCCTAGTAACACCATGTTGCCAACCAGCCCCGGATATGTGACACACTGTGACACATGTACCACTTCCATCCACTTCCACCAACAGAAATAGAGACCCAGGTATTGAGACGCTTTTGAAAAGCCTCGTCTCATCTGATGACCCTTGGTTTGCAGTGATTTGAGTTCTTTGAAAGTTAAAGAAAGAGCGGAGTCATTGCGACTGCGGTGGATTCCCAAGGATTCAATGCTGCCAATGGAAGCCATCCAGCAAGCTTTGGGCGCTGTGCGACTCCTTTGGGCATTGCCTCTGGGGAAACAGGAACGATACAGTGATGCAGCAGTGCGACTGAACATGGAATTGGGAGCTCAACAAAAAGATACGACTATTTCATACGATTTCACAGTTTGATGCTAGATTTGATTGATTGACTTGCATTTTGACGATTTGATTGTTCAACACTGGAATTTGTTTTCGTACAAATCCGCAATTTTCTTGTGCAGATGCAGGATCTGTTTGTGAGCATGGTGTGGCCCGCGATTGTCCGGGCCTTTCCTTCTTTGTATCGCTGCTGAGCCGCTACTGATTCCGTTGTTCCCTGAGGCCCCGGCTCTGCAGGATTTGCACCGGCGCAGCTATATGCCTCGAAAAGCAGCTGTGTCTGCGCTTTTCGTCTTAGCTTACGCAGCCAGTTTGCTTCCTGAAGCTTTGACGTACGTGCAGACCTCAGCAGACATGGCTACTTGAGTGCCCGCGCCTCGTATGTTGGAAATGTTCCAAGGTAGAAACACAACCCGAACGTGGCGAGATCCTCTCTTTTGTGGAGAGCAAAGCAATGATCTCAATCGGGCAAGGGAGGCTGGAACCCTTGGACCAGATTGACCAGATCGGATATGAATCTGTACACACACATATATATATACATATACATATATTTGATCATATTTGTGTATTGTATATATATATATATATATACATGTACATATTATATATATACATTTATCTTCACAGAGTCAAAATTGTCAGCAGAGATTTGAGATGCTTTTGCTTGGCAGGCCAGACGAAGTGGTGCAAGAAGCGCCATGGGTTTGGCTCTACGCCCTCGTTTTGGAACGGTTTTGGCACCCTGCGTCACAGACTTGCCAGGTGCTTTCGTTCTGAACATTCCTTTGTGCTTTACTGTGCCTTTCCTGCTGAATTCTTGACGTCGAACACCGGTCTGTCCACAATCAATGTCTTCTGTTTTTGAGCTGCAGGTGCTGCTGAGCAAAGCCAAGAACTTGCTTCAAGAGGGAGCCAAAGAAAGGACTGCAGCATCAGTGCCAACTGGCGGCAGGGCTTGGATAGTGGAGGTTATGTTTGCTGTAGAAATTTTGATGGTTGGTCAAGCTGTGGTCGTTCCAGCTCCGCTCCTGAGGCTCAGCAGCATTGCTGCTGCTTCGCTGCTGGGTGCCCTTGCGCCTAAAGTGGACGCTGCCGAACCCTGGCTTTTCAATGCTTTTCATATAGATGAAAGACAGATGTGGATGCCTCAGTATGGAATAGATCGAATGCAAGGCTATCATGAAGCTGACTAAGGAGCAATGTGAAATATTTCTCCTTCTGCGCCAATTTCAAGCGCCAGGAAAGCCAGCAGGAGAGCTTTGTCTGAAACGGTGACACTTTCAGAGAGACACTTGTGTCTTCGGACAGACTAAATCGACGCATGATTGCACAATATTGGACCTCTGAGGTGGTGGACTCCAGATTTGTCATTGGTGTCACAGAGGACAACGGAAGGTGGGACCGAGTCCGATTGGAGGAGCCATAAAGAGACAGTGTGAACTCAGTGTGAACTCAGTGTGAACATTGAGATCGTTGAGCAGTTGAACATTTAGATTTGCGTTCGTAGAGTCTGTTTTGCTTGTGCAATGTCCTACCTGAGAGGAGTTTGAGGATCTTCACCGCATGCAAGGTGAAGGTTTAGGTCGCATTCAAGAATGGCGCGATGCATCAGCTGTTGTTCTTGTGGCCAAGTGGCGAGCATTGTCACAAATCGTGGCTTGGCTGCAAAATAGTCACATGATTGAGATATTGAAAGAGAATCAATGTGATTTGTCACGATATTTTTTTCTTTGAGATTTGTCAAAAGCTTTTGCCACTTCGATCCTTCAAGAATTCAAGCCTACAAGGCCTCTTCACCGGGCTTCTACGATAGCTTGTCCGCGCATGTCCATGGTGCCACGGCAGCAGCAGGAATTGCCTAGAAATGCATCCAAGAAACACTGGTCACTGGTACTTTTCGATTCATTCAGACAGGCTGAGCTGCAGGTGACATGGCGGAGGTTGCAACAGATATCCTAGAGGAGCTGGACTCTTTACAAACGCCGCATGTCGCATACTGGGCCATTGTGGCGCGTCGGTTGGCGTATCCGGCGTATTTCCAGCCCAACGTTCCAAGTCCTGCCCTCAATTCTTCGTTTGTGCCGTTGAAGAATTGTAAAAAACTGCGACAGTGCACGTTTTGCATTGTTTTGGTATAGTGATTCAGTGGGAGGTGACAAGCAAGAAGAGACTTTGCAGCAGCTTTGCCGATGCATTCGTGGCTTCATCTCACAAAGCATTGGTGACAGTGCCCTGGCTTCGGTCGTCGTGCATTGTCTACAGCTGTGCTTTCCGAAACCGTCATTGATTCTGATGTTTGGTTTGGGGAGAAAGCCGATTCTTCGTCAAGCACGCATATCATATCCGATCACTAGTACGACGTAAGCGATACATTACGTTCCTTACATCGGAAAGTCTTCGTTCCCTTTGCATTGTGGGAATTCATGTCAGGATGTTCTCGTCACATCCTTTCCCAACATATCCAATCTGGCCTAAGAGATATTGCAGATATTGATGCATCCTGTATCTGGTACCACTGGTACGATGCCACAACGCGTCCAACAAGTCCCGCACACCGAGGTGCTGTCTACATGTCCCGCGGTTGCATGCTGGAGCTGGCTGCTGCACTCTGCGATCCACAGCTCAGAGCAGCAGAGCAGCGTTTGGGAGCCTCGGCGCTCACGGCATCAGTTTCTTGGGTCGCAGAAAGGGAGAGGCAACGGGCAGTATATTATATATACTGTATATGTCAGATATATCATATATATATATATATCATATATATATATATCATATATATATATATATATCATATATATATATATATCATATATATATATATCATATATATATATATATCATATATATATATC
>Ga0126342_10020425_pt1 | contig 11133 bp, 9 predicted proteins | sample Cyp1metagenome_FD_92528 | JGI IMG/M metagenome (GOLD analysis project Ga0126342, IMG submission 92528) | Coral microbial communities from Lord Howe Island, Old Settlement Bay, Australia - Cyphastrea 1 metagenome | ecosystem: Host-associated > Invertebrates > Cnidaria > Coral ...
ATATATACCTCTCTCTCTCTCTTAAGTTATCCATTTTGCTCAAAAGCTATCCATTTTGTTCGGGCAAGTAATCCCCACAAGATGGTCTCTCCAGAATTCTGCTTGTTGGTTTTGGACACCCCATTCACTATAGATGTATTCATCATAAACTATCGCACAATTAGTTCTGTAACTAGCACCTTCGCTATCCTTAAATCATTAAATCACGCACGCAGAGTCATATGTGTATATATATATATATACATAGATCACTGATAAATTTCCATGAAATTGCTGGCCAAATGCTCATTTTCACGCGTCTTTCCCCATGTTTGTTGCAGCCGCCGGTCTTTCTTCCGTCGCCCGGTCATCGTCAGCCCGTTCTGAGGTGGAGAACGTGCAGCCGATGGCGAAGCTGACCTCGTTGAGCTTCGTCGCGGTGGTGCGCGGTCAGGGCTCGACCTGGAACTCCCCGCGCTGCCGCTGCGACGTGGCGGTGCTGGCGCTCCTGGCCCCGGCCTTGGTGGCTTTGGTAGCACTGGTAGCAGGGGGGAGGTCAAGCATGAAGAATACATGTATGATATATATATATATATCTATCTATCTATCCATCTATCTATCTATCTATCTATATATATATACATATATGTATATATATATATATATATATATATACATATGATATGTGGGTTTGTCTGAAAATGGGAGACCCCCAAATCCAATGGTTAAGCATGATTTTCCGTATTCAATGGCTATAATCGTGGCAGTTAGTGACTATTTTTGGGCTTAGTAAGTGACCATTTCAAGAGTTAAGTCGGTTAAGTGCCCCCAAACCCGGGGACAAAGAGGTCACTTTGAATGGTCCGTCCCGTTGTTATGACTGGAATATGACCATAATATTATTGTATAGTATATTTCCATCAGTAGAACAATTTGAGATCCTGTAATTTTTCCATGATTATAGGATATCTGATATCATGTTATGATAGGATATTCTTAGCAGTACCATATATTTCCATCATCCGGATATTCCGATTATGACAAGTATGTACTGGTATATTTCCATCGTTATATATATGTATATAGGATATCTGATATGATTTGTTGTAGCATATAGGATATCTGATACCATTGCCATTAGTATAGGTTTTATTGTCTAGGGCTAGGCGTTTCCTAAAATGATATCATATCGGACTATTCTTGGGAATTCATGTTAACTAGGCAACCATATACGATATTTGGGTTTGTCTGGAATTGAAAGTTTGAAACGGGATACCCTGAAATCCAATGGTTAATCTCTATTTTCCCTATTCAATGGCTATACTTGGGTTTGTTGGAGGTTTCTTAAGTCATGGGGGTAGCCCCTTCATCCAAGTCATGGATGGCCATGATTTGCTGAAACCCATGTTTTTGATAGGTGATGTAAGGAGCTATACTACTTTGGTTTATTGGGGATCATGAACAAACCCATATTGGGGAGAGCTATCAACCAAGTAGTATAGTGAGATGAGGATAGCCCCAAATGGTTCAAAATTATCATTGGATCATGACTACACATTGAAAGCTATGGTGCCTTGGGGATCCCCCATTTTAAGAAACCTCCTTTGGGGCTTTAACCATCAAAACCATGGAGATATCATTGATAAATGATGGTTGATTGATGATTGGTACGGGGGTAAGACTATCCAATATATACATTTGAGATTGCCACAATCGGTGGGAAATTCTACTAAACACAAGAGTAACGATATTTCATTTGGGTGTGTCTGAAAATGATGGATATACACTCCTAGATAGCGGCTTGAATGGGAATATGGTGGTTAACCAGTAATTATGCAATTCTTGGTCAATCCAATGATAGTTTCTTTGTTCGAAGGGTTGTTTCACAAACCAGGAGTCAACATTAAAGTGCATTTTTTTTAAAGACCAAGGCTGCCTCCACCCAAAAATGGTCAAGATTTGGTGAATTTTGTTGATGTTTTGATGCTTGGTTTCGGAATTTTCAATGGTTTTCAGAGTTCCGGTGCAAAATTTATGACGTTTGTATCAACCAACATGGGGTGATCTCTCTAATTTTACCTGGGTTGTCCAAAAAGGAGTCAATGTTTCGAAGAAATGCGGATTGGAAAGGGATGAAAGGGGTCACATTTTTGGGTTTTGACCAACAAACATGGGGATTGCAGCAACAAACATGGGTCGAAGTGACAACGTAACAAACACTTGGGGCTTAGCCCACTGGATGGGATTCAGCCCCCAGGAACATCATCTTTCACTTGGTCAAAACTACTGCTGGGAAGAGTGCAAAAACGCGTCGAAGTCTTGTAGCATCTCCAATCCCAGATGAAGGGAACCAGGAACACCCGAGAAAGTTTGATGGTATAAATAAACTTTTGATCTTCCTGTAGAGGTTTTTCTTCAAACATTTGGGTGGAAAGAAATTCCACAGGTCTTCCGGAAGATCCCTCTTCCAGATCCGCCAGGAACGCTTGCAGATCCGCAGTCCCAACATCGCGCTGGGGCGGATGAGCCGCCGACCCGGGCAGAGGATGGATGGCTTGATCAGAGTGTCACGGCACTTCTGCAGCACTGGACTGAGGGACCTGTTGGCAGCAGGGTATTTGTTGCCCCATTTGAAAGAGCTGAAGGTGGGTCAGTTGTGGCTGTTGTGGCTGCGGTGGGAGGCCGAATTTTCAAGGAGTCTGGGTCGCACCCAAACATAAGAAGATATAGGAATGAGATACGTTAATCTCCCAAAAGTTGGTCCTGGCGTGCAGGGGTTTTGAGTCAGAGATCTATTATGTCCTTCCGGGCTTCACAGGGTTTATCATTTTCAGATGGACAGTCCCGATGGTTGAAGGTTAAATGATGTTGCCCCGCAGGTGGAGGTGTTGAAGGATGACACCGGGCAACCCTGGGACACCGGCTCCGTCCTCACCGTCCCTGGCTCCAAATCCGGGCGTCCCAGCTCCGGGACGACGCATCTTGCGCTGGCACTAGGCGTGCAGGACAGGAACTTCCAGCTGTGCGTGGGTGCCTCGGAGCAGCTGGCGGGGAAGCTACGCCTGGCCAATGTGCCGGCAGGTGGCAGCTCCATTGCTACCTTCCAGTCCTTTGCAGTGGCAGAGCAGCATCTGCCACTGCTACAACTGCTGCAGAGATATCAAGACAAGTTGACAGCCAAGGAGACCACATCTCCTTGTGACTTTGAAGTCGACATTGTCGAAGTTACCTGAACAGTTGCGGTTGCCGGGCCGAAAATCAAAGGCCGGTCACGACCTACAGCCTGTTTCAAGCAGTATGTAATCTGCATGTAGGTGCAAAGCTGCCTAACCAGACTTGGCCGACAGTTCAAATGGTCGTAAATCTTGCAGCGATTCTGCAGGGTCACGGAGTCACTTCTGCAGCATGTCATGGGTCTCTCAATGCACCTGGGTTTGTCTCAAAATTGGGGATTCACGAATTTCGGGATTCTGGAGTTCAAAATGGTTGCCCATTTTGAGACAACCGCCATCATTTCTGCAACTGCAGGCTGGTCCCCGAAGAGAACTGAGGCTTTTTTGCATGCACAATTGATGCATCAACTTTCTGATGCTTCAGGGATGGTGTCGTTTTAAGTTATCTTCGACACCACCCCTTGGTAAAAAGTCCAAAGACAGAGAAAACGCTTCCTGAGTAGGCAACCTGCTGCAAGAGAGATTCTGATACACACCCAAAAAATGAGTATCAATGTAGAGAATACATGCGAGCATGCACGCTGTATACAGCGGGTTGAAGGAGGAAGAAAGTAAAACTCTTCGCTCAGCAAGTCAAAATTTGTTCTTCAAACAATGAACATGCCAACATGTGTGATAGATTTCGTTAGGACTTGCAAGATCAGATGCATCTGTGGCAAGTGGTTGAACCGAACCAGCCACGAAAGGGTCAGCCGATGTGTGGCTTGGCCAAAGAATTGCGCGGGTTTGCTCCAGCCAGCAGCTTGCCTTGCCGGGGGACTTTGCTGGTGATTAAAAACATCCTTTCCGAATTGCCAAAAATACCCCCCCTGTGGCATTTCCGGTGTTGGGAGCAACCCTGAATTGTGGGTCTGCTGGTCTGAAAATTTGACCCATACCCTGATGATTTTCTGAAATCATCGCAGCTCTGGCCACCAGTTCCCGCTGGTGACGCTGTTCCAAAAGGGGTGAGTCTCGGCCCTCCGTTCACTGGCAACAGATAGACAGAATCGTCAGAGCAGTTTTAACAGCCCTGGAAAATGCTTGGAGCGCTGTGCTGCTGATAACTGCGAAAATGCAAAAATAAGCATGTCATGGAAATGGTGGACTCCTGAATTTGTAACAACTCTCGGTTAAACCTCCACTATGCCGTACTTTTTCACAGTTAAACCAGTTGTAGAGTTGAAATTGCGAAGCACTGAAACCAGCTAAAGATTAACCCAGTGTGAATCATATTCTGCCATGTATATGCATAAACATTAATCCATTCCAACATGAATGTGACATATAAATTAGATGAATCAATACACAGACAATTGAAACATATTGAACATATAATATCATATAATTATGACTGATTAATTATATAAGATTAATGAATTAAGAATCATATAAGACGATACGCAGCTTATCTTGTAACTATGATTTCATGTATGATAAACATTAATAAACCATCATGAAATACCTGGTATTTGATGGGGGATCCAGTCGTCACTCTGGTTTTTTTCCGCAGCCCTTTTCGCGGGTCCCTGGCGCCGGCGCGGGGTCGGGGGCACCGCGGCAGCCTTTGGAGGCCGCTTCCCGCATCGGACATCATCGGACTTTGGGGGATTTCACGGAGAAATCGAGAGATTTTTGATGAAAAGTTTGACCATCAAATTTTGATGAAATCTAGAAATCCAAATTTTGATGAAATCTAGAAATCCAAATTTTGATGAAATCTAGAAATCCAAATTTTGATGAAATCTAGAAATCCAAATTTTGATGAAATCTAGAAATCCATTTTTTGATGAAATCTAGAAATCCAAATTTTGATGAAATCTAGAAATCCATTTTTTGATGAATTTTTGATGTTTGACCATGTTTGATGACTTTGACACCGACTCTGACCTGCCAAAATTGGGACTTCTACCTGCCAAAAATGGGGGTGGACCATGTGGGACACCTGAGATTTTGACCCAGCCAACTTCGGTGCCGTCGAATTTCATGGGAATTTCACCATGTTTCACCATGTTTCACCACTCAAAATGATTGATATGATTGGTGATTGACTTCTCCGTGAGATCTTATGGAATCAAAAAACCATTCAAAAGCACGTTGGATTCACGATCTCGCCGTAGGCTGATGGGTTGCCATGTGGCCAAATACTGGGTGGCCGGCAGTTCGTGTGCCCCGTCGCTTGGATTTCTTATATTCCTGCTATCCATTCCACATGTACACAGATGCGAATGTGTGTATATATATATATGTATACACATGATTATACATATATATATATATATATATTAATCATATGTGTGTTTATATATATATATATATATGTATGTATTATGTATATGTATATGTATATATTCTTTGGTTGGTTTCAATAGCTCCATGTGAAACTAGCCACGGGCTGAGGCTTGTCGATGAGACGGCGGAGGAGGACTCAGAGGATCGCTGGCAGTCCGGGTGACCCAGTCGGTCCTTCCATTGGTTGCACCGGTTGCACCGGTTGAAAAAATCATGAAAAATCCCCTTTTAAAGGGTTTTAGGGCCACAACTTAGCAACTAGAAAGCATCACCATTTTTTTTTTCGGTTTTTTAGTTTTTTTTTTAAAAGATACGTGGTGTTTTTTTTTGGCTGAATGATGCTGGATGCAAAAAATGGCCAGGGACGTGAAAATCAGCAGGGTTTTGAAGCATCCCCAAGTGTCCACTTAATGCGGGACCCCGGCCAGCTTTTTTTTCGGGGACACATGAGGGATACATGTATAACTTATAACTGTATAACTCAGTAACTCCACGATATACACTCACTCTGCAACTCGTGATGCTTGTCCTTTTCAACACTCTTTTCGCATCATGAAAGAGCTAAAAACCACCAGTGAGGAAGCCGCTTTTGGGGGAAGTTGCTCATCAGAAGCCGGACAGTAGGCTGAAGGTTCACAACCTGGAGGTTCACAACCGTGAGTATTGAGGTGTTGTTGCCGGCTGCTCTGGTTTCATAGGCACGAATCACGGAATATGGAGGCCCCTCGGGCGGCTTTTTTGGGGAGCTCCAGGGGATGGGTTGGTTTCGTGGGGTATCCCATTGCAGCAATGATCGACGAATTTTATGGTTCCCAGGGTCTTCAAATTTGACGACCCAACAGTCATTGTAAGGTGGCTTCATCTTGCTTTTGCAAGAAACATAAGAAACATGAACTTGGCATGACTTGGCAACTAAGATAACTAAGGGCAGTTACTGTAGATGCAATATGATGCAATAAGATTCGGATTATTACAACATACAACATTGATCCCCTCCACTGATCACAACCCTCCGGTGTCATCATGGCGTGCTCGAAAATTTACGTTCGATGATGTTCCCAACGAACTCAACCTCCATTTATCATGGGTTTTCCTGGTTTTCCCGTATATTTTCCATGTTTTTCCCAATGGTTTCCCATGCCCCCCACGTTTGATGCTGGATTTCGATAGCGGATAGCGTTTGATGACAGGTGTCGATCGAAGCCAGCGATTGGAGCAGCCATGTCGATTTGAGGTGCCCATGGGCCACCTTGGGGAGGGTTTATAGCAATAACCCCCATAAAGAACTACCATTTATAGCAATAAACAACTACCATTTAAGGGGATTCTTTTTTTTAGTGCCCCCCAAAAATGGTGGATTGGGATTTTGGGGTTTATGGCATTGGGTTTACCATGGTTTACCACCTGTTTTCATGGGGTTTTATATATTGGGATTTGGATTTTCATGGGGTCTGATTGGGATTAGAGTTGGGGAATTGGAAAGACATGCAGATGGGTAATGTCAACCCAGGCTTAAGTTTCGCCTTGTGACATGACGTAGATTTTGAAGGACTATGAAATTATGTACCCTCTGGTAATCTACTGTAACACAGCCATAGACATTTGCCAATTTGTAATAGGCCAATCATCCAGTACTGGTCCATTTTTCACCCAGGATATTGCTAAAGCCGCAGTTGATTGATGGGGAGTACCACCCCGTCAGTAGACTTCAGTGTTTAGCAATCCGGGGTTGATGTATAAGGAAAAAGCAACGCTTGCAGAGTCTTACGGAGTACTTTCCAAAACTACCTTGGAGAAGATACACATGGACTGGTATCAAGAAAAGCGACCAAGATCTTTGTAAATATCATCCGGAAATGACCTCCCCAAGAATCGAAACTCCGCCTTTGCTCCCCATCCCCTTGACCCTCGCACGTCAAAGGTCCCCGGGGCGCAATGTGCATGTGGGCTTCCCCGTGATTGAGGAGCTACCAACGATGTTTGGATTCCAATTATGCTATGGATGACCATAAAGCATATACTGCCATATATATATACATATATATATATATACATATATATATATATACATATATATATATGCCACATATGTATATATATATATATATGTATGTATGTGCCATATATATATGGCATATACAATGTTTTGACCCTAGCACTTCTCTGTGAACTAGGGTTAACTAGGGTACCAATTAGTAACTGATGAGTAGGGGGAAAAGAAGAACAGGATATCCATAATCTGGATGAATCAGATTCCAACAGGACCTTACTGGCTAGTTTGGATTGAAAACCAGGTTATCCGGGTTTCTACTCATAGCAATGTGGGCTAAAAACCACCATCCCTCGGCCCCTCGGCAGTATAAACTATGCTTGGGGGTTGTGAAAAACCATACCGCACCCACAAAACGTGTCAGAAACAGGTTTAGATTGGGACCCTGGTATGGGGGCTCAGGAACGATCCTAAATACGGAACCCCACTGGGGTTCCAAGTCATTTTATCTGCAAAGGGGTTGAATGGTATCGGGATGGGCCCAGGATCAGAAGCACTCTCTCTGATGGTGAAATTCCAAGTTTGTGAAACCTGTGAAACTGACGTTGCTCACCAACGGAATATTCCAAATTATTTGCCAAGCTTTTTCATTTTTATTTCAAGATATAACATTAGATTGTTAGAAAGGATGAACATACTAATTGGTTAAATATTTTAATTTCATGGTAGATATTCCATGTGAAAAAAAAAGGATGATTTTTGTATGTTTTTGTCATACTCTTCCTTTGTAGCCACCAGTCTTTCCGGCGCATACCCTCCATGTTTTTCTGCGGCTGCCACCTCAGGAGTCTCCGAAATCCACCTCCTCGCGCGAGACCCGAAATGGGCCTGGATCGCTTGGTGAAGTCCTCAGTCTTGGCTGGTTGAGCTGCAAAGAAATGTGGACCGACTCTGGGAATATCATGGTGATATCATGGATATTATAATATATATATATATATATAATATATTAATATATATATATATAATATAATATATAATATATATAATATAATATATATATATTATATGATATTATGATGATTTGCTATCTTGGTTGGTTAGTTGGTTAGTTATATCTTGAGTTATATCCCAAATTTGTTCAACGTTTGGGATATGATGGGGACATATAACTAACGGTTTTATCATTTTTTATCCCGCTGATGGTTTTGGGACAAAACAAACCACTAAGTTTGGGAGAGTAGTCATGAGTATTTCGAGATGCAACTAACTGTATACTTATATTAGCCTTTGTAATGGTTTATATTGTTCAGCTAGTAATGTAGCAGTTCATATAAGTAGTGGTTAGTCTTTATAATGATTAGCTATAATTTTGCAGCTTGGATAGGATGCATGGGCGATAACTAACAAATTGAGATCCAATGGGTGACGATTGGTGGAGCATAACAATTGCCAGAATGATGGTAGGATATAGCGGGGGATTCAGAACAATAGGGACTGCTGATGGAAGGTTCAAGAAATGGTGATTTGACTGCGGCTATGGGGCTATTACTGGGATATTCATGGATTAGTGGTGGGATATTAATCTATCTGGCTGAATTATGTCAACATATAACAAGATCACTTAGCTCAGCCACCGGAATGATTGTGGCTGAACTTTTCAGGCAGATTTCATCATCAAAAAGTTGGGACTTCTCCAGCAAACATTTCCCGGCAGCAAAGGCCTAGGGTGAAACTTGGGCACCCCCAAAGCATGGCAGGCCCCCAAAAATGACCAAACCTAGCATGCTCCCCATTATGGTTGACGTTATAGCATGTTATACCCTTTGGTAAACTAACATAACTATGGTAAATCACCATTTTTGATGGGAAAACTCACTATAAATAGCAATTTTCAATAGCTATGTCAGTCATTACCAGAGGGTAACCATGATGAACGGCTATGAATCATAAAATGACACCTACCCATGAGAAACCCTCGACAAACTGGTCTCCGGGATCCGAAACTTTCCGAGGATCCGACGCGAGGATCCCGAGCCCACGCAGCAATGGTGTGGCTGGGGACCTGGTGACTTTGACCCAAGCAGTTTGAAGGTTTCTGCAGGGGTTGGTTTGCCTGTCCCATTTTGGGAATATTGGACATCACCTAAAAAAGTAGCCATGGCATTGACCATATACCGATTTTGGTTGGGTGATGTTCAATGGGGACATTTAATGACCCATGAGACTTTCGTTTGATCCGATCCTTTTTTGGAGAATAAAACGCTAGTGTGGCGATGGAAGTCATCGATCGTGATCATTCGTTTGGAAAGAGTGAGGTTTTCCCGGCTGCCATGTTACATTAGAGGAGATCTTCCGAATCGTTGAAGTTTCTGAAATCCCCACCTGGATTAGATCCCAGAAATCCCAATTCTTGTGGGTAAAATATCAATTTCTATGGAAGATCAGCATTGCCTAGGTTCCGGCACCTTTGAAAGGCTTGGTCGACTCCATTGCCGCGGAACTAGGCCGGGTGGGGTCGGTTGCGTTGGTCATTTGGTTGCGGATTTGCCCAGAATGTCCAGAATCTTGTATAATCTTTAGGGCGGCAAAAGGAGGAACAACCATTGGATCTTGGACTTTTTCAGGAATTTCCAATTATTTTTCAGACAGAGCCACATGAATCATCCTCCTTTTTTTTTGAGTTTCTTGAACTCCATCTTTTTTGAGTTTCTCTCCAAAAATGAATGACCTAATGCCGAAATGCCCTAGAAAAGCTTGTGTCCTATGGGATGTCGTCACTTTTTGGGGCCAAGAACATCGCCAGGTCTAAAGGAGCTCCAAGTGGCCGGCTTGTGAGACGCTCAACGGACCCAACGGATGTGGATTTGGGGCATGCCACATTCTTGGACAAGACTGTGTATACGTATATATATATATACACATACGTATATATATATATATACATACGTATATATATACATACATAATAATACAATATATATATATATATATAAACAATATATGTCCTAGTGATTTTCTCCTACTGATTTTAGATGATTTTAGGTAAACTTCTGATTTTCCTTGCAGTTTTTGGTTGGTCAAAGCCAGAGGTTGCGAAAAGCACAGCCGTTCTCTGAAAATTCCCAGGCCTCTGGATGAGTTTTGGCGAAAGCTGTTGACTCTGGAGACCAAAGGTGTCAAGGGGATGACTGTGGGAGAGCCCACGTCGTGCAAAAAACTAAGTAAAGTAAGTATCTATACATGCATGTATGTAATATATGTATATAACAGTATCTATATATATATAGTCACAGTATATAGTATATATACATAAAATAGAATTATATAAATAGATTGTATGTCTACACGTATCCACTGCCACGTGTATACCCACATAGACAGTTTTTGTTGTGAATCCCATTCAGCAGCATCCCGACTCCACTGATGGTTTGCTTGATCGGCGGGTGTCTGACCGGACAAAGTGATCACCCCAGGCTCCCCAGGCTGACGATGTGATTTGTTGGGCTCGTACAATGTTAAGTCTGGCTGACTGCGTGGAAGCAATGAAAGAGCTTGACAGGATGATTGTCACTTTTCTTAGGACACCTTTGGAGAGTGCTTCTGCATCTCAGTGAGAATATACAAAGTGACCGCCCCAGTCTGACGAGAGCTACGTGA
>Ga0126342_10020426_pt1 | contig 11133 bp, 10 predicted proteins | sample Cyp1metagenome_FD_92528 | JGI IMG/M metagenome (GOLD analysis project Ga0126342, IMG submission 92528) | Coral microbial communities from Lord Howe Island, Old Settlement Bay, Australia - Cyphastrea 1 metagenome | ecosystem: Host-associated > Invertebrates > Cnidaria > Coral ...
GTGGTGCCTGTTGCATTTTCCCGAAATGATCGGGCAATCCTCCGCCGCATCTCAAGGGCGGGAGGGAGCGGAGTCAATGGCAGGTAAGGGAGAGAAACAGTGTCAGAGGGGCTGACATTCGCAATATATATATATAGATATACATATATATATATATGTATATATATATATATATTTATATCTGTATATACTGTATATATATATGTATATATATATATACACATATACATATTCCTTTTTTCACACACACACACATATATATAGATATATATATATATATGTATATATATATACACATTTTTTTTGCACATGCATACATATATACATTATATTTATATATATATATATGGCAAAATTCACTTTGGCGACCCGCAGCTGACAACAGCTTTGTTGTGCTAGAGGAAAAACACAAACATATATATATATATATATACATTGTCTTCTCAGAGTAGACATATGGAATCGTCAGAAAATCCTCACTAAAATGGGAAGGTGTTTGAGACCTCCATACTTTACCTACTATCTTCATTTTTTTTCCGGGTAAACATGTGTTTCTTTTGGGTAAAACGTTTTGTTTGGGGCACCTATCAGCCCCTTTTTGTGGATCTGTTGAGTCGGCTGCGGCCGTGCGGCCCATCGTTAAACATTTACATAGATGGATCTTGATCTAGTGACCTTACACACAGATATACTTATATATTGACTTTAAATATGGTTTTGCATCTGTAAAGTGTGTATAGTGCGACATGTACTTCCCATACCAGGTCATCTCTATCCATCCTCAGTGAAACACATTCCCTGGCGATCCTAAACTCACCTGGTAGGCTGAACCAAGTGTTCAACGTGACAACTCCAGCGCCAGAGAGCCTGTTGGAGATTGAGGTGGGTCGGATGGGATGGCTAGCCATCAATGTGGCTGTTTCCTAAAGGGAATGCCCCAACACGGCGGTTTGAATAGGACAACGGTTGTAATCATCAACCACAGACAAACCCAAATCGTCCAAAATCAGATTATGTAAGTGTTGAAACAATCATTGACAAACTGGATGTTTGCAATTTAGTATTGAAACAAACATGGGTTCAGGGTACTGGTACCGTCCATTTGAAAGGAAATACCCGTAAACCCCCGTTTTGGAGCACCATTTGTAGGGACAATTTGCTACAGATGCCCAATTCTGTTTTGTTTTTTGATGTTTTCGTAATCTGTTGTTGATTAGATCAACGTTTTTGATGCGTGTGACATGTTACAATCTCTATTTTTTCAAACCAGTTGGGTAAATCCCAATTTTTGGTTCAACATAGTTAAGTCCTTTTTGTCACATTGAATCCACTTTTGCTGATTCAAACACGATTTTTGTTCGTTACTGTGATATACAATTCTTCGTGAAACCCCCGTTTTGTTCATACCCAGAGTCAATGGATCAATGGATGACTTTAATTGAATCTAAGGAAGCATTGCAGGAAACCCTTGTTTTTTAGTCCCCAAGTTTTGGAGTAAAACTCTGTTATTTTCCCCTTGATGAGTTGAGATGATTCTTAGAACTAAAACTGGTGATGGTTGAGACGAAACATGCGAACCCATCCATTTTTTTTGCCCGTCAAAAACTGGTATTTTTATCATTACATAGTTAAGTGGGTTTATTTGCAAGCCAGTAGACATCCCTGGTTTGAATAACCCCGTTAAGTAAAGACATATAAACCATAAACTTGCCATAAACCCTACAAGGTGAGACCCCTGTTTGATACCTAATTTGACGCACATAACTTTGGTTTTTGGGGAATATAAGTACAATACAGCATTTATGTGGTGAAACTAAACCAAAAAACATCACTGGAGAGCCTGAGTTTGTATGGAAAACCATCATGTTTCTGGATATAGGATTTAGATAAAACTGGGAAATCACAATGTTTATGGATGTTCATAGGATTTAGATCAAACTATATATATATATACATATACATACATGTAAAACCATACAGTAAACCTTACAAGGTGGTGCCTCAGTTCGGAATCGGGCAGTTTGTGAACATAACTCCAACTTTACTTGGGGTTGATGATGTAGATTAGATATATCTATACTACCCTCAGGTAATCAAACATGACCATGGAAAACCCACCATTTAGTTCGATGATTCTTCCTCATTTTGCCATTAACGCCTCCATTTTTCCTAAAACAGTGTGTCCACACTGAGGGGTTCTTACTGCAAGGGCCAAGGCCGCTGCTTGATCAGGGTGCTCCATCTGTTTTCCGTTTTTTTTCCTGTAAATTCTCGCATGAAATTGCTCTTGTGAGCTGTCCATGTGCATTTCGACTGCGCAGGCTGGCGGAAAGTGTGGGCCGTGGTCTTGGTTTGTGGCATTTTAACCTGAGAATTCTCGCATAAAATGGCTCTTGTGACACGACTGCGCAGGCTTGCAAGAAACGTCTTGGCCTACGGCATTTTACCTGAGAATTTTCGCATAAAATGGTTCTTGCGGCATGTCCAAGTGCATTTTGACGGCGTGGGCTCGCACAAAACGTAGGCCTAAGTCTTGGTCGTACTTGAAAAGAAAGCGTGCCGCGGTTCCGCACTTGGCGAGTTGCATGCATGGATCTTCATCACCATATTAACACACCGCACCATTTTCCATGCTGTTTGTTGCTCGACATATTAGATTTGCCTCTGTATCCCTTCATTTCCATTCTTGAAAGTCGACATGTCCACAAAGTTGTTTCCAGTATGAGCGCTTTCCCACACTGTTTGGGGCCTCTTGCCGGTGTAATTCCAATTTTTCCCCGTGTTCTCTAATGTTTTCCTATGATTTCCCCACAATCAATGAGGAGATTTCCACCAGGTCTGGAGCAGCGGCGGCCGCAGCGTGAACGACGGCGTCAAGTCGCGCAGCGCCGACGCGGCGCCGGCCTCAGAGGGAGGAAGATTTGGAAGATCAGAGCGGCGAATTGGAAAACAACCGGATACAATATATATGTTCATATATATACATATATATATATATATATGATTTTAATATTCTTTAGATACATATATTAATAATAATACCAATAAATCAAATGATAATAAAAATTATTATCTATATATATATATATGTATATCTGTGTGTAATCAATGACAATGTGAATATAAAGGACTTGATCAATAAGAGTATGGATATGGGGAATCAAAGAAACATAGGTGATTTTTCACTGGCAATAGATTGGGGATTCTTCCACGTGAAACACGGGGATTTAATGCTGTGCATCCCCCACGATGTGGGTTGAATGGTTTCTGCACACAACCAACACTCATTTTATGGTTGGATATTCTTGGGTGGTTTTCCCCTTTTCCCCTCCCTGCCCAGTTGTTTAAGACGTGGAACGAGGCTTCCTGGGAATCTGCCTGTCTGCAGATCCTTTGCTTCTGTGGCGGCATGGAGTGCAGGACAGAACTCCTATTGAGGATCATTATCGACGAACTGGGGCCCATGAAGCAGCCACTATTGTCACTATCTTTGGGGATCTTCCAAGAGGCTTTTGGACGTGTTACAACTTGGCAAGCACTGAGGCTCTTGTCTGAACAGCTTTGAGGGGGACACATTGCATCATCTCTTTCTTGGGACCAACCACACCCAGCAAAACTTGCAGTATCTGATCCTAGGTATGTTCGAAGTTGCACCCAATTAATCCAATCGATATTCATTTGAAGACCACATTCTTGTTGGTGTTGTATAGCCACCTTATTAATGGTAGAAATTGCCTATTTCATCTGGTTATTCGCCACTTGCTAATTAGATTTTCGTGGTAGTTGGTCCAATCTGCCAATTTGTGCTGGATATATACGGGATAAACATGGATAAACCATTACAAATCCGATTTAACCCCCAGTATATATAGCCATTTTACATATTACTACAATACGTATTATAAGATACAACAAGAAATGATTTTTGGGATCATTCCCCCATACACTAACCATCTGATTTCAGTCAAAACTGTTATCCCTGGTCAAATCCACCGGAATCCCATTTTTCAAACATATGGGTATGGGTCAATACCTATTAATACCATTTTTAGTGGGATGAACATCCATTTACCAGCTATTTTGATGTTCACCAGGGGTACAAGGTTTTGACACACTGCCATATGTTGGTGTTAAATCATCATGGTATGCTTTGGATGGTTTTTTGGCCACTTATTTCCAGGACCGAAGCCGCCTGGACCGAGCTTGGTAGCTTCGTTCGGATGCTCAGTGATGGGGGGTGAATGGGGCCTGGTGAAGATGGCGTTGAGTAGTGAACATGACGGAATCAAGCAGGACAAATTGGGATTTTTACCAAACAAGGCTTTTACAAGGAAACCATGGTTTTCTTTTTCGGAAAGAATTGGGATTTTTGCAAAAACAATATAGCTTTTTACAGGAAATATGTTTGATTTTACCAGCACATACAAGGGGATTTAATGCCATTTGACCATCGAAAATAAGAATTGAACCAGGAAAGAATGGGATGAACCATCGAAAATTTGATGGGCCGAAATAGGGATTGAACCATCAAGAACGTGGTTTAAACTTTAAACCAGGAAAGTCGGTGATCACTTAACAACCAAAAAGAACATGATGTGGTAAACCCAAGAATAAACCTAGAGTTTGGGGATGGTGTATACAGTCCATTATTATTAATTTAGATATGGTTTATTATTGGGTTTACCACATGAATCAAAGAGATCGAAAAACAGCCAACAGTCAAAAGAAAGTAGGGTGATGTTTGTGGATCTTGATCATTTTGGGATCAGGTTTGGTCAAAATCCAAAATATCATCTGACTCACGGACTGCACATGGGGATTGAATGGGAAGGAACCAGACAAATAGGGATCCCTTATTAAAAAGGGGATGTTTCTAATAGGAATGGGGAAGAATGGGCAGAGAGCCAAGAAGAATTCATGGAACATGACAACTTGTGGAGATTTACCCAACCAACCATGCCACGACAGATTTCAAGCGCATCGTTTTACCACAGGATCAGACAAGCCGAGCAGTGGGCAGACTTCACTCGTATACTTTTCTGGTCATTGTACTTGGCTAGATGGGAATTCCCACTAAAAGGAGGTTTCCTAAGCCACAGAGCTACCCTCAGGTCTCATCCATTGATGGATTGTCCATGATTTTTTCAACCATCCAGCTATTGGGTAGGTTGATGGAACCCCCCCAGAAAAATGGAGGTTGAAAAAAGGGACAAGAAGATTCCAACGTGGGTTTGGCTCAAAATTTTGGACCACTATTGTGGGATGGTGAACTAACCAGTGGTGCTTTTTGCGTGGCGCTTGAACTCCAATTTTGTTGATGAATTTCCAAAATCCTATTGGCACAAAACCCCATGTTGGTAAAACCCCCAACTGTCTTGCATTCCATTCATGTGTTTTTTTGTTGGTGAAGATGCTACCAATTTTCCATATTAAAAAAAACCTGTTGGCCAGGAATCTGGTTCCTTCGACTCCTCGTGGTTCGGGGCGCTCAGCTGAACCGACTTCACTGGCGCTGGGTGAATGGTTGGTTTTGCATGACATGAATTTACTGCTCTTCGTACAGCTAGAAATGGCATTTTTTTGTGGGTTTTCAAAGTTTTTGTGGTTCATTTGGAGTGAAATATGTCAAGTCAATATATAATTATATAAATACATATATATATATGTATGTATGTATATGAGATATCCCCAGCTGGATCGAAAAACAAAGCCACTGCATGGTTGGCTGCTTCAAATCTGCGTCCATATGTCACATTATGTCGTCTCTATCAGGATCAACATGTAAAGCCCTCCCTCAAGCCAGCGATTTCGGGCATGTAAAGCTGACCTCTGCAGAAAGGTCCATCAATACCACTGGCAACGTGTCCAACTTCACCAATACCACGACAAGCAGTCTAGGCAGGGGGCGCTGTAGATGGTGGTGTTCCCCGCGATGGAGGTTTGTGAGCTCGGGCGTTGACCCATGGCCGGAATGTAGTAAAATGATCCGAAATGAGCGGGTATGGCTCCATTTCTGGACCTGCAGTACATTCAAATGGGTTCAAATGGGTGGTGGGAAGGAATTTATAAACCACCACGAGCCCAGCCAACGCAGGAATGATTTGCTTGAGTGGGTGAAACATTGAACGGAGAAACAAATACCAGTGAAAGAGATGAGCTGGTTGTGTTGGGTGGCAAGTGAGTCTTGAATTACAAGAAGGATATATATATGTATATATATGTATATATATATATATATGTATATATATATATGTATATATATATGATATATATATATATATGTATATATATGATATATATATATATATATATATCATATATATATATATATCTATGATATATATATATATATATATGATATATGTATATTGTATATTTCAGTCTCCAAAAAATTGCAGCGTTCCATCCGGAAATCTCTGCTGGTTTTTAGAGGTGACGTTGAGAACATCTCCTTCGCCTGGGGGATTCAGGTCGCCGATCTGCAGTTGATTGGGGAGCAACAACTTAGTAACACCATGAGATATTGATTCAGGTATTTTGCAGAAAACCATCAATATATATAATTATATATAGAGTAATGGGATATTTGTAGTTACATATATATATAGTAACTGTTTAACTTTTTGAAAGTGGGTTAGTGTCAACAATTTATAGATATTTCAGGGGAGATACCCGGTAAACATACAAAAAACGATGGAACGATCCACCATTCTATAGCTGGGTAAATCAGTTGGAACTTTCTATGGCCATTTATGATCCTCTGGGGCAATTTGGGTTTTGAACTATGGCGCACTATGGCGCTGTTCCATCCCCAACGAATGTGCTTGAGGCACGAACGACGGCCTGTGATTTTTCAGGTGATGAAACCAAGCAGATCTTTGAACGAATCGACAAGATATGTCAGTGGCAAACAGAGGGGAAAAAACACGACAATCAAATTATCGTCTGCGGTTCCGAAGCCAATTTGTAAGCAGATTATGTGCCTGTTTCTGGGATGTTATGGCCTGGGTAAGTAAGTCCGCTTGTAATGGGCACACCATATGAGCCCAAATGTCCTCAAATCAAGCTATGGCAATCCCCAAATGGATAAAGACGTTGGACACCTGTAAATTATTGAGAAACATTATCTATATCATTCTACATCCATTTTTTTGGAACCCTATATTGTTGAGAGTTGAAGTGATACGCATGGAATGGCAAGTGCAGTCGGTTTCCAACCCATTCTGCTGGATTATTGCTCTAGAAACTACCCATAACTATCACAACTTTTTCTCTAAATGGGTTTATCAAAAACTAGAGTGCTCCAAAAATTCATCATCATCAATTTCTTCTATTTCATTGGTCATTTTGGGTATCATTTTAATTCCCCCATCATCGGATAGCTGCAGGTGTCCTCAGAGCCGTTGTCGGAAACGGAGACGGGACTCAGCTTCAGTCGCACTTTGGTCCTGGAGGAGAGCAACGCAGCAACGTCGGGATTTCCATCGGCAACTCCGGTAAGTTGTCGGTGACATCTTCGGTTGACAGATGAAGTAACTTGTGGTGGATAAAAAAAACAACTTGTAGCCTAGCAACAATGGAAGTTCAACGAAATCTCTCACTGTATATCACTGATTCGCAAAAATTGAGTAGATCCTCCAAGTACCCAACACTGGAAATTCAACGACATTTCTGGGGAAACAGAAACATTCAGAAAGTATCAAACTGAACATATGGGGATTTCAGGTCTAAAATTCATCATGACCTCACATTTTCGGCTTCGAATCTACCAAGATATGTAGATTGTAGACAAGATGAATGTACCCTCTGGTAATTTAACATAGCTATTGAAAATGGCCATTTATAGTGGATTTTCCCATGAAAAATGGTGATTTTCAATAGCTACGTTAAATTACCAGAGGGTAGACTATTCTTGAAGATTGGAACTACAGGAAAATATCTGAAATATGACCCAGATGAATCTTATTCTAATATTATTTTCTGACAAATATCTGACAACATTATCTGATGGAGAATATAGAGTACTATATAATGATAATGGACATGTAATCATAACATACTAATAATATATTACATTTTTATATATATATATATATATGTATACTAATTATATACTAATTATGTATTACATTTCTAAATGAAATTAATAACAATCATTTACAATAATCATTACTATAGATTACTAATAACATACCAATCCTAGCCATAACCTTAGTAATCATCATATACCATTCATATACTCTTCATATAGATTACTAATGTTTCATCAAATGTACCATTACTCTTCATATAGATTACCATTCATATAGATTACCATTCGTATAATATTCATATAGATTACTATTCATATACTATCATATACTATCATATACTAATCATATATTATTCATATAGATTACTAATGTTTTCTGGTACAATTAAATGTAATGATTCATCATATACCAATCATATACCAATCATCAAATGTAATAATTTTCTGGTTGTGCCAGGACTTGGACTCTCAGCGACAGCTCTTGGCTTTCTGCCAGAAAACGGCACGGCCCACCCAGCGGGACCGGACCCGCGGGACCCGAAAGAGACCCGCCCACGGGCGCCCCATGGGTGGACGGGGTTCCACGTTTTTCGTGGTGGCGAATCGCCATGGCCATAGAAAGTTTCCAACTGATTTACCCAGCTATAGAATGGTGGATCTTTCCATTGTTTTTTGTATGTTTACCGGGTATCTCCCCTGAAATATCTATAAATTGTTGACACTAACCCACTATAAAAGTGAACCTGCAAAATACCTGAAAAAATATCCCCATCAGGACACCATTTGGTTTCCACATTTGGCAAGGGGGACCTTGGTTTGGACCACCCCAAAATCCGGTAAACCAATGTGGTGTTCATATGTGTTACCCCCAAATCAATGAAAATGTCACAGGAGTAGGAAAACATCGGGAAATCATGGAACATATAGGGTATATTTTCCAGGGTGTTCCAATGTTTTCCAGGATGAAACATCTCATTTTTGCACTCAGGCCCCTGAGCTGGAAATGGTGAGCAGAAGCTGCTGGCCCTTAGACTTCAAGCAGCCTGGCGCAATGAAGGAAGGAGGTCACCAACGAAGATGGTGGTATTAAGAAACAACATGGGTGTCTACATATATACTCGACTACCAGAAAAGGTGTTTATTCAAAAAAAACTTGGGAGAAATGACCATTGTCCACCAAACATAAACAATTGTGCATTCATCCAACGATAATTAGGCTGTAGGCTAGTAACCAGAATGTGGAGATACAATGGGATACTGTATACAGAGCTAATCAACATGAAACGCTTGTTCTTCCAGAAATGGTGTTGAAGCAGAGTAAAGAGGTGAACATAGTGACGGAAAAGGGTGTGTCACTAACAAGAGTTGGTGATATAATGAAACAGACCCACAGAAATCGTAAGTCTGCCAGGAATTCATGTAACGAAACGCTGGGTATGAGCCAAACCATAGGGAATGATCAAACGGTTTTCACCTACACCCATTTGAGATCATTGTTGGTGATGATATTCTTGCATTTCTGGGATGTCCTCACAATCAACAGCTCCGGGGTATAAAAATCCCTTTGTTGATGTTTGAAATCGTTGAGAAACTGGGTAGATGTGCCTACAAATCTCCATTGATCAATGGTCGCCGAAAAAAATGACCATCCATCCTCGACCAGAAATTTTCATCCAAGTCATCCCCAATTTTGGGACTTTTTTTACCCCACCTTTTTTTGGTCAGTGATTTCCCTCAATTTTGACGACAGTAAAAAGTAAAATTGCGAGTTGCTTGGATCTGCAATTTTGTTGACTATCATCTTCTAATCTTCTGTTGGTGATATGCCGATTAATCCTGCCATTTTTTGCCGTTGATATTCCAAAAAATTGCTGGTGAATGCACATTTGACTTTGAATATGTTTGAAGGTTTTTCTGGAAGTCAAGTCCCGGTCTTTGCAGCTATCCCAACTCCCGAACGTTCGAGTCGCTTCGTTTGGCACCAGGAATTGGCTCCAGCAACGTGGTGCGTGGCGAACCCCAATTTGTGGCGAACAGAGGGGATTTCGCAAGGGTTAAGTCGCACGTATCCTTGTGGTATGGGGGCACTCTGAAGTCAAAATTTTCCAGAGACAAGACATGTTTTCTTTCAACTATGAGGAATTGGAATGTCCACTTCCCAAAATACCACAACATGTACCAGGAAATCGATGCCTTGCGGCATTTTCCCCTGCGATCTTTCCCTGTAGCCTGCTTGATTGACTGATTTTGACGAGAAAAGCGTGAAATCAATCACTGATAGGCAGGAATCAGAGATCGTAGTTAAACTGGTTAAGCCAAGACAGGATGATGGTTGCCGCCAACAAAGAATGGGAATGATGTGAGGCAGAATATGAGCAATCTGACAGGAGCAACAAAATCAAGCTGCAAATGGCCTGAAACCTGGTTTCCCTCGAGGATTTTACACCCCCAAACTTCTTGGCCATAGTTTCACATCAAATGTTTTTTCTTGTTTGATTCAAGATCAGTTTTTAGTCTATGTTTTAGTGATGTATAATGTTTCCAGCATCAATTCCCTGTCAGATTGATGTTTGAACATTGTGGATTCTATGAACACCAGTAACATCCAGCAGATTCATGTCTCAGATTTCATCAGATTTCATCTCCAAACATCTCCTGATTTTTAAAGATCTCAACGGATATCCATGTCACATTTTCATGTTGGACAGTCATAATGACAGCTATGGATCTACCCTCTGGTAAACATACAAAAAGCTATTGAACATGGCCATAAAAATAGTGGATTTTCCCATTAAAAATGGTGATTTTCCATAGAAATAGTGGATTTTCCCATTAAAAATGGTGATTTTCCCATTAAAAATGGTGATTTTCCATAGCAAACTGTTAAATAACCAGAGGCTGTCCACCACGATCCAGCCTTTTTCAGCAACGGCTGAGGTATTATCCGGTGGCATCCGACACCTTCTATGGCTCCCTGCCACTTGGAGTGATTTTTTTGGAGCGAAGGGGGGCTGGGTGAAACATGGTGAAACATGTTAAGATCACTATGGTTATACTTATAAAATGTTATAAACTATATCAGAATGATATATATATATATA
>Ga0126342_10020427_pt1 | contig 11133 bp, 13 predicted proteins | sample Cyp1metagenome_FD_92528 | JGI IMG/M metagenome (GOLD analysis project Ga0126342, IMG submission 92528) | Coral microbial communities from Lord Howe Island, Old Settlement Bay, Australia - Cyphastrea 1 metagenome | ecosystem: Host-associated > Invertebrates > Cnidaria > Coral ...
AAAATATTCATTTATTATATATTTGTTAGATATATATATATATATATATATATTATATATAATATATATATAATAATATATATATATATATATATAATATATACAGTATCGATTCACTGCATATGTCTATCGGCCTTCGAATCAGACACATCGTTTTTCGGATCCATTTCGCGGCGCAGGTGTGACCAATGGCTATTTGATCAGGCGATGGCTGTGGCTACATCCCACGGTGTTGTGGGGGTTGGTTCCGGGATGGGTGGGACCATTTTTTCACCGGAAAGCCATGGGAAAACCATGGGAAAACCATGGGAAAACCATGGGAAAACCACGGGAAAACCATGGGAAAACCGGGTTTCGATGTGCCCCAAAAAACCAATCCAGTGATCACAACCGTTGGTACCGTTACGGCAGGCAGCAAGATGACTTGGCCTTGCGTTACAATGATGTGTCAGTGTTGGAGAACCACCATGCGTCCCCTGGCTTTGGAAACGTTGTTTTTTCGGGTGGAGCACGGGGAAGAGCACGGGGTGGCCCGTGGTTGAACCATTGCATGTTCATCCCCAACCTTGCCATAAGCAGCAACAAAAAAACGCGTGGACTACCAAAGATTGACTAACATAACTATGGAAAATACCATTTTTTTTATGGTAAAATCCACTATAAATGCCAATTTTCAATAGCTATGTTAAATTACCAGAGGGTACCAAATATTGACCATGTGTCACGGTATGGGTAAAACTTCGACAAACTTCCGCTTGCAGTGGACCCACAAGATTAAGATTGGTGATATTGAAAAAAATAAACGATCCATATTTATATAATCCATTTGTGTATCAATGACGTTTTTTTTTTATTACGGTTTATCAAACCTATATTGATGGTTAACATCCCCTTATATAACCATTCATTTGGGGATGTTGATAATTTGACCCCTATCCATTGAAGGCGTGTAACAGATGGATAAAATAATCTGGACAATATTCGCACGATACGAACTTTGGCTCAGTTGTTGCATCCTTGTTTTTCCTCTCTCACCTTCCCGCACGGTATTTGTGTGCAATGGGTTCTCAATGGAATCAGTGACCCTCCAAAGTCCAAGTCGGCATTGTCTTGCTTCTATAATCTGTTTCTGCGAATTGCGATCTGTATCAAGTATCTCCTCGGTTCCTAGGATAGTACCCTCTGGTAAACTAACTTAGCTATTGAAAATGGCCATTTATAGTGGATTTACCCATTAAAAATGGTGATTTTCTATAGTTATGTTAGTTTACCAGAGGGTATCTCCTCGGTTCCTAGGATTCTCATTTCAATGTGGTCCCAATAAGAAACCATCCCCTGGAATGTGAGTGGTTTATGGCAGGGTCTACCACAGATAGAATTCCTATGAATTCCCGGCACTTACATAATCTTTATAAAAACGATTTCCGAATAGCCAGGCTTATACCCACTATACCAAGCATTATTCAACCATTCAAACCATTCACCAACTAATCATTCATCAACCATGAGCCAACCATCAAAATTCACCATCTTAGCCCATCTTCCGAAGCGGTCTTCCGGGCCCGCTTTCCAGGTCAGTGGCCTGCACCATTTTGCGCGCCGAGAAGACCAACATCAGCAGTGGATTGGAGAAAGTGGAGCAGGTCCGTCCGACGTCCGCGACGTCGCGCCAACGGCTGTTGATTCGTGGAACGATTCGTGGAAGGGGATGCAACACATATATGAAAATCATTGAAAATCAATGGGGGATATGGCATGATATGGCTATGATATGATATTTTTATCATATATATATATATATAGTAGAATCCATTTTTTTTCGGGGGATATAATCCAGGATATCATCCAGAGATCTCCTAGCGGGATTGAAGCAGCGATCGGGTGACATGACCGGCCAATTTCGTCTGTGTTGATGTCTAAGATCTCTGAAACTCGTTTTGAGATGAGATGATGAATACAACTTTAAAACTAGCCTCTGGTAAACATACAAAAAACTATTGAAAATGACCATCGAAATAGTGAGTTTTCCCATTAAACATGGTAGTTCTTTCCATAGTTTTTTGTAAACGTTTACCAGGCCGGGTAGCTTAACATATAGCTGGACCAGAAAGATCAGATGAGCCAGCGGCTTGTGGAAACCTGACCCATAAAGTCCATGAGGAAAAAAAGCAGGCTGTGACTTGGGATGACTCGCGCAGATCACAGAAAAAAGAATCAACAGATCCTGAAAATCAGCTGGTTGGTGGTGACTGGAACCATGGAATTTTGAATGACTGTCCATTCAGTTGGGAATGTCATGATCCCAACTGACGAAGTCCATCATTCTTCAGAGGGGTAGGGCGAACAACCACCAACCAGCTATGTGAAGATCCTGATCAACCGACCAGTTGAAGATCGCGTCTCGATGTTGCTCTTACTGCTCACCCCGCTTTTTGTCTCGGTGCAGGGAGTGTTCCGCAAGGCAATCATCAAGTGCATTTTGGCCACAGAACCTTGGCAAAAAATGGCTCGGGGAGCTGACGCAGGGATGGGGCAAGGTTTGAGGTGTTGCAATTGGATGTTTATATAATCTTATATAGTTTGATATATAGTTTGTATGTTTTATTTTTATTTGATGTTTAGTGTTAATCCATTTTTTTATCATGGTTAGTGGATCTGACAGTTTGGGCGGGGGGGTTGCCATTTTTTTTGGCAGGGTTCTGGAAGCTAAGGAAACACCTGTATATACAATTATATATATACATATCGCTAATGATCACGAACCATTTTTTGTGTATGTTATGGACGATATAGCCCAGCAGTGGATAGTTGTTGTGCATTTTTTCCAGTAAGATGGTACACCCGCATCAATGACGAGCACATCGATATAGTGTAAAGTTTCTCAATGTTAATTATCATGACATTTTACGGATTGTAAGGTGATGTTGTGGAAATTATGAGATTTTTGTGGGCTGTTTTTTAATGGTATTTTATGAAGTATACCCTCTGGTAAACTAACATAACTATGACAAATCACCATGTTTAATGAGTCAATCAACTATTTCTATGGCAATTTTGTCGCAAAGTGTCAGTTTCCCAGCTCGGGTAATCGATTTTCATCAGTTTACCTTTGCAGCTGGGACGAGCGGTTTCCAAGTCCGACTGACTAGGACATGGCACATCATCAGGGTCTGTGCCAGAAACTCATAGGCGCCTGGGACCCCTTGGAACCCCTGGGGACCCCTGGGATGGAGATGGGCTGATGCTGATGGACAGACTGGCCATCTCAAAGAAAGTAAACAGACATGGATTTCAACATGGGAATTACCCTCTGGTTATGACTAACAGGTCGCCATGGTATAGATTCATGGCCCATAGAAATAGATGCTTTAGCGAACTTAATAGCATGGTGGATCTTTCCATGGCAATTTGTGAATGTCATAACCAGATGGTAATACCAACAGTGACATGGGTTGTGGCTTCTGGTGGCTTCCACATATGTCCAACAAAAAAATGAAGGTTTCGCTCTCATTTGAAGGAAGGCCGCCTGGTGACCGACAGAATCGGAATATTTCGGGCTCCGATGAATCGCATGTGTTCCCGAGCATCTGCAGATTCACCTTGCACCAGTGGACACTGAAAAACACCATTAATATCTTGATTCTTGATATCCATTGATTGGTTCATCCCCAAGAAAGCCCTTTTTGCATACCCCTTTTTCCAAACCCGGGTTTCGTAGTCCACCAAAATGGATAAAAGATTTTGAGGTCCCGTTTTTTCGCGGGGAAAAAAAACTGGGATTTTAAAAAATGACTCACCCTTTTGTACGGCTCAAGTGATATTCTTGGTCTGAAAATAGGGTACCCCATTTTATCATATTTTATTCACTGCTAAATCATCGGTTGTAAAATTGGGGTCCATAGATCACATCAACCACCAATTCCAATGAACGATCATCATTTTTCCTATTTAAATTGCCATTTGGGGATCTCCTCCATTTGAAAATCACCAAACCCGGTTGCCCAAGAGCTGTCAAGAGCTGCTCATGCAGGTTGTAACAGCTCGGAACAATTCCAATCAACCGTCGCTTGGCTTCGAACAAAAAGTTGGATGGTTCTGAATGATGTCCAGCCTCTTGCAATTTAACACTTAGCTATTGAAAATTGCCATTTAGTTCGTTAATTACATGAACAACTGTGATGTTCAATAGCGGCTATGCTAGTTTTCCAGAGGGTAGCCACCTCAAACAACCTCACTATGTGTGATGGTGATATACTGGAAAAGCAGGGAAAAACCATCAACCTCTGGGTCGGAGCGATCAGATTTGAGATTGCGGAGGAAATCCGAGGTGATTTTGATGGTTGTGACGGTGTTCATGCGTCGAAGTCTTATCATGATGATGATGATGATGATCATCATCATCATCATCACCATCATCATCATCATCATCATCATCAACCATCCTGACCTTCCAAAGATGACCATCTTGTAGCCATTGGGTCGCAAGCCGACCCATCGGCTGGCCGCCCGGTCCGGTCGACTGCCTTGGGGGAGGTGGCCGAAGATTCGCAATTTCTGATGAACGTCTGCGTCCACGCCGCGGCGTCTCTGACGAAGAAAAGCTGCGTCGGTTCATCCCGAGGGGTGGCAATGGAAGATCCCGAAATATGGAGGTTTTCGTGGGACATGCCCTTTTTGGAGCATGGAAAGATCATAGAATCATTGGAAAATCATAGAAAACTATGGGGAAATATTGGAAAATCCTCGACCTAAATCGAGATTTCAATGGAAAAAAAACATCGATCAATAAGGCATTGTCCAGGATATCTAGCTCAGGATCTTCGAAAGAATCCAGAAAAGACATGGCGATAATGGAAAGCTACAAGAATTGATAGGGTAATGATATTTACCATGCATGTTGTTCACTCTTTAGAGCGATTTGTGTCCCTCTTTACGTGATTCGTTTACTTTCCCATTGGTGCCCGGAATCAGCAAATCCAAGCTGAGCAAATTCAACATTCTTAAACGTTGTATATACCCACAATATCCCACCATGGGTTGTGAATTTCTTACCCTTCTGGCTTTTCTGAAAGTTGTTTTTCGTGTTTCCCCCCATTTATAGTGGCTAAATCACCATTTTCCTATGGTTTTATAGTAGAATCACCATGAAAAATCACCATGAAAATCACCATGGGCTCCTTGGCCTTTCGGCCTTGGCCTTCACCCCGAAATCGCCAAGGACTTGTCGGCGCAAGTACTGAAGTGGGAAACCGCCAGGAAATGGGAAGAGCCACTGGGAAGAACCGGAGCGTTTGTGGTACCATGCGGATGGTTGGCCCGCATTCGGAATGGTGATGAATTGGGGATGGTTAAAACATAGCGCTAGTTGCTTTACCCATATGCTCCATGGTGCTGGTATATTTACCTACAAAACTGGGTGATTTTTAGGGCAAATGTTGGTAAATATATTCCATACATGGAGCATATGGGTTATATTGAGCGATACGATTTTTGGTGGTCGTAAATTGGGATCACTCAAAAACACGATGAATTCATCAATATGAAAATTTATCCTAGTCTGGCAGATGAGCAACAACGAATTAAGCCCCTGTTTTTTTTTTGTGGCGTTGGATTGCAGTATCCAACACCAGTATCAGTGTGGTAAGCTACCTACAATAAACACAATAAACTTCCAATTCGGGATGAAGTAGGTAAATAAACATTAGATAGATATAGATGTGGTAGTGCCCTGCAATGGTTGACATTGGATCCAGCATATGAGAGTAAATTCCGAGCAATCCATAATCATTTGTATACCACTATAATTTCTACTAAACCGTTGGGGATTGTATTCTGAACTTTATGATATGTAGGAGTGAATCATATATACAATGTGAGGCCCCCCAGTTAAAAGTTGCAGCCCGTTTGAAGATCCAGGTATATGTATATAATATATTATATAATATAGATACAATAGATATATCAAGATACATTCAGCACCCATAGTTTACCTACATTTCACCTCACCCATTGGTTAAATTTGCCTGGCTTGCCACGAATCCAGGCGAATCTGCCAAGAGTTCACGGCACAGGCAAAGAAGGCGCGAAGCGATGCCCATCATTGGATCGAAGTGGTTGACCAAAAAATGAGGGCAAGAGCATTTGAAATGTTTGGATTGATTAAAAACATATATTCCCATAGGATCCAAGTATCTTCTTAGGAAGTGTTTGGGGTATAATTTACTATAATTTGGAGGGTTAAGTACCTTCTCAGACAGTGTTTGGATCCATAGGGTTAATGCTGGTTAATGCTCTTGACCTTATTTTTTGACTATGGCAGTGATTAAAATCATATATTAATAAATAAAAAAAACGATAATCACTGCCATAGATGTCCTTTTCCCATTGGTTGGTTGATTACTGGAGGGGGTTTGAAGAAACCCCCTTTAACAGGTACATGATGATAGATGGTATACCAAACCGGCCCCTCTATTTTTACCAAAAGGACATTATTGATTTGAAATGTGTGGATTGATTCTAGATGACACTCATCATGAAACACATCGAAACAGATATGTGTATTATTATGATATATAATGATACAATAGATACTCGTACATATATTTGAGTGAATCAGGTTTCTTTCTTCCAGACACGACTGGATGATCTTGTTTGCGATTTATAAGTTACAGTTTCCAACATGTCCAAATCCGTATGGGCATGGGATTGTACCACTGTACCACCCGTACCGCGCGTGCTCAAACCAAAGCAACACGGGGATTTTCCACACTATGGGGACAGCTTTGTGGCGTTGTGGCACATTTGCGGCTCGCTGGCATCCATTGGTGGTTTTCGATTGTTTTGTACTTTAATTAATAGAATTAATAGATTAATTATGGTATTTTCCAACGGTTTTCCTATGATGTTCCCATAAAGTTTCTCAATGTCTGACCAGGATGACGAATGTCTAACGGGAAAAGCGGTTGAATCCACCATTGTAGAGTCACCTTTTTTGGGGACTCAAAGGCCGATTGTGATCAGCTACAGGAATTAATCGGTCATCGGTTCCTAAAGTTTTCCACGACGGATCACTATTTTTCGCCATCACCAGAATAAGTGTTTGATGCCTATGACTTTTCTCCCATAACTTGAATCTGATGAAACACAAGCATCGCTTGAAGCTCTTGAATTTGGAGCGAAGGAGACCCCAAATGTTCGCAGCAAATGTTGCCTTCAGCCTTTTGATCCGGGAGGAAACAGACATGGGCATCACCCCGGAGCCCTTCATGCAGTTCAAGATGGAGGCTGCGGAAGACTGGGAAGTCAACCAAAAAAAAGTGAGACCCTCCGGCGTCATCAAACATGGAAAAGGAATAACCCATTTACCCTCCGGTAAACTAACATAGCTATTGAAAATGGCCATTTATAGTGAGTTTTCCCATGAAAAATGGTGATTTTCCATAGTTATGTTAAATTACCAGAGGGTTGGCCATGTCTCGTTCGGGGATTTTCCATGATTTTCCCATGTCCCGACCAGTCAAACGACCAGTCAAACTGGCGACCTTGACGCATTCAGCGAATTTCCCAGCCAGCCACTGTGGATCGAAGACATCTTAAGCACCAATTGATGGTAAACATCCCATTATTTGTAGGGTTTCAACCATCCAAGGTCAAGGTGGTGCAGGATTTCTTCCATTCATAGTTAGTATATTACATTATTGTAAATATCAAGATTCTATGTTACATATCGTATTAATGTCCCATACAAATCATATCAATAGCAATATCATCCACCGTAGCGTTGGATTTCGCTTCACAGGACATGAAGCTTCGCGGGAAACTCCAGCGGGACTTCATCGACTTCGTCTTGCGTCCCCTGTGGGTGCCTCTTCAAAAATCGCTGGCTGGGAACTTCCCGAACTAAACAATGGGAAAATCATGGGAAAATACGAGAACAACTCAGAAAATCATAGACAAATCTGGAAATCCCCTTATTAATGGAGGATATGGAGGTTTATAGCTGGGAATATGTTCAAACTTGCCATGTTTTTCCCCGGCAAGTTTGAGGATAGTGGATTGTTGTCCACCAACTGGACCTTGGGATGCTGAAGGACGTTTTGAGCCCAAAGATTGGTGATAAATGTACCCTCTGGTAAACTAACATAACTATGGAAAATCACCATTTTCAATGGGTAAATCCACTATAAATCACCTTTTCAATAGCTATGTTAAATTACCAGAGGGTAACAAAGTTGCATGTCAGGAGATCATTTATCAGCAAGGTTGACGAGTTGTGAAGTCCCTGCATGATGACTAAGCTATAGTCAGACGATGAAATGCGGAGCTTATGGAAATCCACTACACTTGGATGACAAAAGGTGGTCTAGGCTGTCCCAAGAGCACCGATGTGTGTGAAAACAGCTGTTCGTTTCGGTACAATGGATGAAGACTTTACTCCAGGCATCAGTTGCTATTTGTAAATGTGACGAAAACCGACAGTCGATTTCGATTTCGACTCTCATTTCACCGGCAGATAAATATGAACATGGTTAAAAATACATTAATGGAAATGCCAGCTAAATCATTTTCTCAACCTAAGACAACTTTGATGTATCCCTGGCGGGCGCTGAGGAGCCGTATACTCAGCAACTCGGCTGGCTGTCAGGTCTGTTTTCTTTTGCCAAGTCACTCTGTGGTTGTTTCAATACTATAGTTTGGTCATCAATGATGTAGTAAAAAAAGGGAAAACACCGAAACACATGGGCATGTATGTACATGTTAGTGAGTGGTTTCTCAATTGAACTATTACTGCTAATATTACCCACAGACGCCGTGTGTTGCCCAGACATTAACATTGAGAATGTTGTGCTCTCGAATATATGATAGAAGAGATTGCAGAAAATACTGCGTATACGCAGTGTTTTCCAGTTTAGGATTCAAAGTTTTCAGAGCCTAGGTTTTAGGGCTTTGGGGTTTTAGGGTTTGGGGTTTTAGGGTTGAGGACGGTTTTGGATGGTTTAGGACGGTTTAGGATGGTTTAGGGTTTTAGGGTTTAGGGTTCGTCGTCTGGGAAATCTAAAAAACACTGGCCCTGCGCAGGTGTTTGAGCATGTTGAAGGATAATGTTTACCCTCTGGTAAACTAACATAACTATGGAAAATCACCATGTTTAATGGGTAAATCCACTATAAATGGCCATTTTCAATAGCTTTTGTATGTTTACCAGAGGGTAAAGCATGTTTAAACGCCATTTGAAGCTTCCGGGCAACACCGACGAGCGAAGGCTTCAACCAATGGATGCGAAGCTGTTGGATGACAAATGGATGCGAAATGGATTGGTGAACACCGAAGACCGGAAAAATATAGAAAAAAGGGGATGAAGATCACTGCCACCCAAATTTTGATGCATTAATGTATCATAATGTATATATATATAATGTATCAAGGGGTGCCTCAAAATTGATGTCCTCCGGAAATCCGAAAAGCCTCTTAGCCAATGAGTCATAGATCTCATAGGCCGCAAAACTCTACTGGAGCCATGCTCGATTTGAACTATTGCCAATTGAACCCTCGTTGATATACCAGGTTTATTGGTTTATTGCGGACCGAAATGAAGCTTTTGGGAGGCCCTGACTCCTTCCCCACAGCGCGAAAAACGAAAGGTTGGAGCCGCAAATGCAGCGCTGCTTGACCAACTTGATCAAGTTCTTTGGTAGCATCTTCAGTGTCAGAATCCCTTGGGGAATGTGTATTTTCCCGACAGGAAGCGGCCCCATAGTTAGCTAAGTTGACTTGTAACTTGGGTCACTAGGGTGAATAGTTTATAGGGGTCATAACATGTCATAACTATAGTCTATACTTCGATGGTGTTACAAACCAACTTATCACTAGCGGGTCCCTTCCTAGAGGAGGAAGCGATGTTTCCACTTGGGACTTCGGAACCATCGAAAATTGACTGCAATCATTTCCTCTAATCAACCATCCAAAGTGTGGGGTTGAGGCCAAGAAACGAACCACGGCCATTTATCAGGTCAGGATTGGTTTGGACCATTGACATGTACCATGTAATATGGGCAATGCCCGCTTTGAAGGTACTGTGTTGAATGGAGCGCCTACTTGAATGCGTCTCTTCCCATTCGCAAGCCTTCGATCTTACGCATGTTTGGTACCTCCAACTGTTGGTACCTCGAATGGTTTTTTCATGTTCCAAGAATCGGGTACCCCTAAATCGATCCACCTGTACCTTGTTTTCACGCGCCCAAATGATGGTCCATTTTCATATCCATGATATCCATTTTTTCGCTGCCAGCTCCTTTTTGAATGGCACTCCGCTACAAGGAACCGCAACCTCTATGAGTTGTGCCGTGCTAAGTGACGAGACGGTGGCAAAACGTGCTGAGACACCGGCGGAGCATTCCCCCCTGGACTGTCGGACAATCCCCCAACGAAAAGATGCGAACAAAAAGTCACCAGCGGATCCGAGTAGATAACAGTCATTGGCAGAGAAAAATATATATATATATGGATCATTTACGGATCATAATTCTGGATCATGTTCCCATTCCACTAAGATGTCACTAATCTCGCGGCTGCCCGTGCGAACTAAACTAGGCGTCGGATCTATGGCAGCGATCAACTGGATGAGATGCCAGACGTGCCCAGCTCAGCTGTTTTTTGAACATAAACCATGGTGATTCTACCATAAAAACCATAGGAAAATGGTGATTTAACCACTATAAATGTTGATTTTTCATGGTGATTTCATGGTGATTTAATGGTGATTCTACTATAAAACCATAGGAAAAGGGTGATTTAACCACTATCAATGGTGATTTAATTAATGGTGATTTTTCATAAATGGTTTAACAATGGGTTAACAATGATTAATCCATTGACATCTGGAGGAAGTCGTTGCCTGGTTGGTGGTTTGGAACATTTTTAAGTTGTCCATTCAGTTGGGAATAATGATCTCAACTGACTAAGATTTTTTAGAGGGGTTGAAACCACCAACCAGATTAATAACTGTAATAATAACTGGCCTAATGTTAACATAGTCAAATAGTCACTACCTTTTGTTTCTTGGAATATCGTTCATTTTATCAATGTTCTTATCATTGGGGATATATAATCACGTGGCATGCTGGGCCACCGTCT
>Ga0126342_10020428_pt1 | contig 11132 bp, 6 predicted proteins | sample Cyp1metagenome_FD_92528 | JGI IMG/M metagenome (GOLD analysis project Ga0126342, IMG submission 92528) | Coral microbial communities from Lord Howe Island, Old Settlement Bay, Australia - Cyphastrea 1 metagenome | ecosystem: Host-associated > Invertebrates > Cnidaria > Coral ...
AATGAAAAACAAAAACAAAAATGACATGATGTAATTTAAAAACCATCTAACATAATATATAAAACACACAGAATATATATATATATATATATGTGTTTGTATGTATATCCATACAACATGTAGATAAATGCATATATATATATATATATATATATTATATTATAAATAAATATATGTACAAATTAATAATTTCATAAATGAAAAGATAAACGTATATTATATAGATCTTTTTAACTAGGTACATTTACATATATGTGGATACATATTTAACGTATGTGGGCACCACAGTGCTTAGTTGATTGAACCCCAGGCATATCCCCATTTATTCAAGTATCCCCCATGATACCACTATGGTTGTTCCTTCAAAATACTTAAAACTTAAATCGCCATTCTTGTTGGTTAAATCATATTAAATCATCAACCATGAGGGCACATTGTAATCCCATTATGTAATCCCGACTAAATACCTTTGTTGCTGGTTAAATGTTCCCTATTGTCACTATTTTTGTTGCTTATCCACATATTAAAGCCTATTAAACCTCCCATTGTCCATTTATAGTTCACTCTTGGGTTTGTCTCCGATAATTCTCCACTTCTTGGTTAATTCCCTAGCATCTTCCAAAATATCGGGTTGCGAACTGGTTCTACTGGTTTGTATGGCTTGTAGCTATTCTAATCATGGATTGTTGGATGATCCCTTTTCACTGGCTTAGTAGAACCCAAATATTCACAATAACCAACAGGTTTTTGACACTGCTCAGCTATAGAAGGCTTGGTAAATTAAATGTCAGGTTTTCGGGATTTTTGAACATCACTTTCAAATATCTGTTCGACCCCGATAGCTGAGTGATGTTCAATATTTCAATTGGGACATTTACCAACCCCCTTTCCCAAATCTCCTAGATCCTAAACAAACCTCCATATTGTCATTAATTCATCATGATTAATCCCTACTGAACCAGCATTTTATAAAACCTTCATGTTTTTTGCCTAATCCCCTCTAAGCCATTATCAAACACCATTAAACCTCCATTTTCAATTGGCTTGATCATGGTTGCCTTCTGGTAAATTAACATAACTATGGAAAATCACCATTTTTGGGTAAGTCAAATATTTCCATGGCCATTTTCACCAGCAAACTGTTCGTTTACCAGAAGGTATATTCTATACTCCCATTAAAATATCCCAAATCCCTGAAAAACGCCATTCATCCCTATAACCGCTTTTTGACTGTTTATAAACCTCCAATTTGGTCCTATTTGGTTAATCCCTCATAGAATGCCCACCTCCTGGCCCCATGCCGCGTGCCCCGGCGGCGCCTTTTCCCCGGTGGCCACCAGCTCTTGCCCAGCCCCCTCTGCCACGGCGATGACCATGGAGCCCTTCTGCGCCAGCGTCTGGTCCACGTGCGCCAAGACGTCCTGCAACGTTGGGAAGAACGGTAACGGAACGAAAATGGCCGTGGATGAAGCAAAAACATCGGAAAAACCTAGGAGGAGAAATTACTAAAAATATCTAAAAATGACGTTTTGTCGAAGAGAAATGGTGAAACACCGGAATGTAAAGGATTTAAGATGATCTATCATTATTCTTCTACCGCAATGAGTCTGAAGCAACAGAGGCTCAGCATGGTTCAGCGACAGAAATGTTGATGTGGCCAGCATGCAGGGGTAATTTTGACATATGTCTTGCTATCATATTCAACCTTGCAGCAGGTCGGGCAGAGGGGGTGCAGACCTCAAAGCATTCAGCCAGCGCACGCCCTCACCTCATGATCGCGGTCAACAAGTTATGACCAGTCCCGCCGCCGCAAGGCCGTTCTGTGGGAGCACACAGAGCTTGGAAGAAGGCCTTGTCAACTGTTCCCTCTTGGAGCCTAGTTTTCGTCAATTGTTGAAAGAACTGCGAGTGCTCTGCCATGCAGATCACATTTGATAGATGCCGGTAAAACAATCTTAATTGTCATCTGATTGGTGGTGCAATAACCATCTTGACAAAGATGAAAGTCAATGGGAAGGATTATCCCATATAATATATCATGAAAAAATAAAAATGTTCCAAACCACCAACCAGTCATGGTGACATTTGTGCACTGCAGTAAATACCGTAGACGTAGACGCTAATGGATTGGTCGTCCGGGTGGAAGATAAATCCTCTGGCGCAGCCTTGCAAGATGGTTCCCAACTCGCTGATGTCGGCTTTCAAGGCGCCGCAGACGAGCACCCGCTCTGTGCTCGGTACCTTGACATTGCCACACTCTCCGACGCACGTGGGTTTAACGACGTCGACCTCAGGCCAGCTTTTCTCAATGTTGATGCTAACTTCCGAGCCGGCCATGCCTCGTGCGCTGACTATGTCGCTGGCGCGGAAGAAAGTGCGGCCGTCGATGGTCCAAGCCATGATGGTCCACTGCCATGTACACAAGACCATTCGCCAAGCGGTTTCGGTGTTTTTGGCAACGGCAGATTGATGGGCCATGGCGGCCGGAGCTAATTAGTTGTGGGTAGCCACGGCCCATCATCCATTTACTAAGTTATTGAGATATAGCCATTGATTGGAGATATTGTAGTTATTATTGGGATGGCCATTGACTGTAATTCTTACTCGGGTAATTATAGTTACTAGTATCTAGTTCACTGGCTTATAACCCATTTAAAAAAACTGGTTCACTAAGTCCATGGCCCATGAAAAGACACTTCCCGCATCCTTCATCTCGACCTTCACCTCTGGGATCATACAGAGATCCACCACATCTGCCGCAGTTGCACCATGCATTGCCACGAAACCCGAATCGCGGCCCATGAGTTTCACGATGCCGACCCCTGCGGTGGAAGCTGGTTGGTACCCGGTAAGGTCAACGTTTACAGTTTGCGAACTGGAAAAAGGCCATAGAAATGGTTAATTTACGCATTAAAACATATTGTGATTGTCCATAGTTATGTTAGTTTACCAGAGATGAAAGCTCTCTGGCAAATAAACAGTTTGCTATGGAAAACAACAATTTTTCACAGGGAAATGATGTAAGTATTTTTGTCATATGTTCATTCAATGTTCCACTGCTATGTTAAATGACCGGCGGGCAACTCGTATAACACCCCGTTTCTATGGCTGAAACAAGCATCATAAACCTCTAAATGCCACCCACCCAGCCCCAACTTTGATGGTTAAATCATGTTAAATCCTCTTATTTGTACAGGATGGGGCCCCCAAGATAGCTAAGTTGGCTTATAACATTTTATAATTTCAATAACTATGGTTTACAGTGATATACCAGTATCTATAGTTCATGGGCTTATAACCTATTTATAAGTGGGAGGGGCACCACCTTGTACTTGTATCTTTATTGACTGTCAAAGCTTAGAACATCCCGACGTAGATTCAATGGGATACACAGGAATGTATCTGAATGTGGCATCCAATTAAAGACAATTTAATGATGACATTAATTACAAGTCATCTTCTGTTCATCCGTTGTGAACACAGTAAATCTTATAACATATTTTATCACATCCGAGTTATCTTTTCACAAGCCAGTTTTCATCCGTCCATCCCCTTCAGATCTAAACAAGTCCTCAAAACCCGAATTCCAGTCCAGTTGCTTAAATTACAGTTATCCATACAGTTAAGGTCATTCATTAGTTATAACTCTTGTTATAAATGGTATTATACATTCTATAAATGGAGTTATAAGTACTTATAACTGGTAAAGGGCCATAACTGTAACTATCCATAGTTCCATCATGCTAGTTGCTTCGTTACAAAGTTTATTCTCCTCAACTCACTTCTCCCGTGTCATCAAACGTGGCTTGGAAAATCCAGCCATACTTTCCATACTTCGATGACCTTCCAAGAACTGGATGAATATTCAGAAAATAGTCATATCCACCATCCCCATCCCCAACTCATCCCTCCAAATATGAAAATATCCCCACATCCCCTCTGGTAATTTGTTACAGTTTGCATGAAAATGGCCATAGAAATAGTTGATTTACCCAGCTAGAAAATGGGTGGATTTTCCATAGTTATGTAAGTTCCTTTACCAGAGGGTATAGATTCTCCCATTACATGTCCATTCTATATCCATAAATCCCATGATATGTCCATTATATCCCATTAGATATCTAGATATCCCAATAAACCACTTTATATTGGTAAAACTTAGACCATCCCTGCAGGATGGGGCCCCCAAGATAGCGTTCAGTTGGTTTATAAGTGGCTGAATTCAATGGTTTATGGTAGATATAACGAACTAGTTCATGGGGATTGGCTCATGGTTTATAAACCAACGTTCACATCACTGGGGGGGCCCTATCCTGTGCCCTAACCCTATAACTTAACCATCCCATTAGATATCCCAATAGATATCCCAACAAACCACTTGATATTGGTAAAACTTGGACCATCCCTGCCCTAACCCTATAACTTACCCTCTGGTAAACTAACATAGCTATGGAAAATCACATTGTTTTATGGGAACATTCACTATAAATGGCCATTTTCAATAGCTATGTTAAATTACCAGAGGGTAACCATCCCCCCAAAATCTTCATGGCTCCCATCACCCACACAGCGAAACGCGACATGGCCAGGCCGGCCTCGCTCGCAGCTGGAGGCCTCCACCCAGGCGTTGCGGATCACCTCCGAGGCTTTGGCTACGGCCGTGTCGAAGCCGAAGGTCCGGTCGAAGAGCACCACGTCCTAACCGGCGTCGGGCAGAGCGGGGACGTCACCGGGGGATGGGAGACATGGGAAAAATGGGATGAAAATGAGATGAACATGAAGATGGGAGGATGATTTAAAATATACTTTAGATATATATATATATATATTGTAGGAAAAAATTGGTGATTTATTGGACATATATGGGAAATATGGTGGTTATGGATGATTTACCGACTGGTAAACGTTTACAGTTTGCTATTGAAGCCATGGCCTCAGTCGAAATAGTGGATCTACCCAGCTAGAAAATGTGTGGATTTTCCATAGTTATGTGAAAGTTTACCTGAGGGTAGATATATTTAGATGGAACTATATATCTGTAAATGGGATTGTTTCAGTGGAATTTCCGGTGGGAATTCATGAATGAATGGGATTGATCATGTGGTTTTTGGGGATTGGTGGGATTTAAGAGCAGAGGAATGAACATTTACAATCGCCAGAAAAATAACGATTGGATTGGTTTAAGACAAATATAGATATATATAATAATAATATATATATATTATAAAATATATTATAATATATATATATATTATAATATATATATATATATATATATATTATAATATATATTATATATATATTATAATATATATATATATATATATATATATATAATATTAGGATGTACATACATATATATAATATTATTAAAATTATTATAATTATTATGATATATATATATATATAGGGGTGAGTTGGTTTACTTACCACTAAATATAGGTGTGTTTTTCCACTAAGCGGCTGTTTAAGTACTTTTTTTCGGCGGGTGGTGGAACTGGAGATAATCCAACTGATGGTGGTCAGTGCTAGCTGCATTCCACGGATATAGCTTGGAGCTGCATTCCATGGGCAAAAACATGAGGAAAATCATGGAAAATCATGGAACATGTGGGTAAAACAATGCCATAAACCTTTGCCAATCTTAGATACACTGCAAAAAATGAATCAACATGACAAATTCTTAGCTGGTTAGTAGATAATCCCATTGATACCAGCCAAGACTAGTCAGGATTAGTTTCTACCCATCCAAGATTGCCTAGGATCATCATTAATCATGACTATCAATCATTATTAACCACTACTAGCCACTATTAACCACCAATAACCAATGTTGCAATTGATATCTTCTTTTAGCAATAACCCGGTGCAACTGGTGCAACTGGTGCAACTGGCAGTGAGTTTTTTCCAACAAAATCTCCAAGTTACATGGTTGAAGCCTTGATTCAATTCAACCAATCATAGTACTGGTTGGTGGTTGAGCCCTACCCCTCTCAAAAATATGAGTTCGTCAATTGGGATCATTATTCCCAATATATGGAAAAATAAAATAAATGTTCCAAACCACCAACCATAATATATATATATAATTATATACATATAATCATAGGGTGAGGTTCACTCAAAATCCTGCGGCCAAAGATTCGTTGTCAATGGACTTGGGAATGCCCACGATGCTCACAGGCAGTTGTCGTTTGCGTGCTGCCTCATAGAGTAGGTTTCCTGCAAACTGCGTACCATCACCGCCCACCAGGAAGAGCATGTTGATACCTGTCTGGGGCGGAGTTTTTGACGTGGGGAAAGGATTACTACCCATAGCCCAATGGTGAAATCATGTTAAGTCACTTCAGTTCTGGTTACGTCCCTAGTTTGGCGAAGTCCCCGTGATGAAAAAAATGGTGTCCATATCATCCCGGGTTCCCTACATGTAGAATATCATGCAGATATTTATATTGAAAATTGCCATTTATAGTGGATTTACCCATTGAAAATTGCGATTTTCCATAGTCATGTTAGTTTACCAGAGGGTAACCAGCATTTTCCCTGCCGCATCAAAGCCACAAGTTGAGGTGCCCCAAAATGTAAGTTAAATACCCATATCATCTCATATCTCGCATATGGTTTTGCAAAATTTGGTACCCCAAAAATCTCAAATGGATCATCTCCCCAAATTATTTGATGGGAATTTCTAGCCCCAGAATCCATGAGGACAGCCGGACTCTTCTGTCCCAGTGACCCAGGCGAGACAAGTTATCGCAGATCTTCTCCGCATCAAAGCCGCCCCTGCAGGGAATGGGTCCAAATTGAAGGCCCACTGGGTCAAAAAAAACAAGGGGCCATGAAGTAGGGTAAGTAGGGTTAGTCCACTCATAACTGGGGTTATTATAACTATAACCCGCTTACGATTCGTGGGGTGAGCCACCAAGGAGTATTAACCATCCAATTTGTGTATGGAATTTTGACCTATGACCTATACCCTGAAACTACAGGGATCGGATCTGGAAAGAAGAAATGGCGAGCATTTTCACGCAAACACCATGTTCAAATTTCCAGAAATCTGAACATGTGGCAAAAACCACTCTAAGATGGTTGTTGTGATAGGGAACATGATGCGAAATGATGATGAACCATTGCTGCCATTGTTTTGACGGCTTTTCCCATGGTTTTCCCATGGTTTTTAGACACCCCGTGGGATTTCCATCATGTCAGTGGCTGAAAAACTATGGTTTTTGGTAGATATAACGAACTAGTTAATGGGCTTTATAATAGTTTATAAGCCAACAAACATCACTATTTTTATGGTAGATACAACTATAGTTAATGGGGATTATTTCATGGTTTGTAAACCAACGTTCACATCACTGGGGGGGCCCATCCCGCATGATTAGGTAAGTTCGGGCCAACCTAATCACCCCCGATACAGATAGATCTGACTGATTTCTCGTAAAATATAACGGGCAACGCACCTAATGACTAACGCTTTGCGCTATCACCATCTTATAGCTACTTATAGCTATATAGGTAAATCATCATTTTTGGCCAACTAAATGGGCAATTTTCCATAGCTTTGTTAACTCCCCAGGGATTCAAACCTCAAACATGTTTGCGGGATTCTGATGTCCCTGTCTGCTGCATGGTGCCGGCCTAGCTGCTTTGATGATGCTGCCACCCTTCATATGAATATCACCTGGGCATAAGATTGGAAGATTTATGCTGGCTTCAGTGAAGGGAGAAGTGACAGCCTGATCTCTAATTTGTTGGACCTCCAACCAACAAGCATCAAGGTCAGGCACAATCATCACCCAGCTATGTTTCTTGCTTTATAAACCCTTCAACAAGACTTAGCGAATTCGAAAGTTTACAGGGCCTCACCAAAAGTAGCTGTCACACCACCAACCAAATATAATCAAATATATTTATAAGTTAACTGATTGATATCCCAAGAGCGATTTCATATCCGCCTGTTCAGAAGCCGGAATGCCAGAAATTGCGGGATAAATCAAACTTCGAGATGTAATCACTTGGGATGATTCTTGGGTTAGTTCTGGGATATAGGAGAATATACCCTCCAGTAAATTAACAGTTCGACCCTGGCAGTCATCGGGGTTGGAAGATTAGTTTCCATGAAAAATTGGTGATTTTCAGGGTCCAAAAATTGATTTACCAGAGGGTACCATAATATGCCACTATTTCGGATGTTGATATCCCGTAGGTCTTGATCTCCTGAAACCTGACTTGGTGGGGATCAACCTCAAAAACTCCGACACCAGAATGATATGGGCGCTTACCGGAACAAAAGGAATTCATAACTGGTTAATATATGGTTAATATATGGTTATTGTATGGTTAATGATGGTTAATAATCATCTGGTTGGTGGTGCAATGTGCCCATCTTGAAAATGATGGACTTCGTCAATGGGTTTCGGATGACATCCCATATATGAAATGGAAAATAAAAAAATGTGTGAAACCACCCATATGGATTGATGGTTAAAAGGCACCCATAGGAATGGTGATTTTGGGGTTTGCTATTGTTTTAACCACGTCATACCAGCTAAATCATTACATAAATCCTTCTACACTTCATCACTTGTCATTGGGCCTACACATATCTGGGTAAATTATAATATTTCACTAACCTGAATAGTTCGGCCATTTGGGGATGATTTCCCTTACTAACCATCATTCCCAGTGGGGGAGGACAGTGAGGTCATGATGAAATTTACCCAGATCTTCTGCTTAATCACATTTTAATATACCACATGAAATCCCACAGTTCTCTATGTATCATTTGAATTTTCATGGACTCATCTTGGCAGCTCCCAGATACCCTCTGGTAAATTAACTTGTTGACCCTGAAAATAGCCTAGTTTGAATGGAAACTGATCTTCCAACCCCGATGACTGCCAGGGTCGAACTGTAAATTTACCAGAGGGTAAATCCCATTAAATCCCATTCAATCACCATCGAATTCCATTAAAGTCTCACTAAATCCCATTAAATCCCATAAAATCCCATTAAATCCCATTAAACCACCATTTTTGTTGGATAAGTTACCAGTACCATTTTCCTATCAACTGTCGCGATTTCATCCCGGCTCCAGGGTATCTCCCCAGCCGGCTTCGGACAAGTGGCGCACCATCTTCTCCGTGAGCTCGATCGGTGGGTGGCTCACTGGATCGCTCAGGCCGTTGTAGCCCGCAGTGATGCCCAAAATATGTCGAACGCCATAGTCCTGGGAGCCATGCGAACGGGAGGTTGAATGAAATCACGTGAAATCTCATGTATGTATATATATATAGTTATGTAGTACAATATATATATACATATATATAATATACATATATATATAAATATGTATATACGGATATATGTATATAAATATATACATGTAGTACAATATATATATATATATATAGATATATATATATATATATATGTGTATATATATATCATACGGTTTATAATTTAGCGATCATAAATCCCATTCAATCGCCGTTTTTGTTGCTTAGATCACCATTGTCCTATGCTTTTCTAGGGGGCACCACTTTGTAGGTACTATCAAAAATTCATTACCCAAAACATTGAGGGACACACGGGGAATGATTGATCCTTACAAGGACACAGGTCGGAGCTAGAAGGGCGGAGCTATGAGTCAAAACCGACCCTAATTAGGTACCTTTAGAAAAAATAGCCGGTTTTCATGGAGATTGATTCCTCCCAATATGGTAATCTGGTTGGTGGTACCTACCCCTCTGAAAAATATGAAAGTCAGTGGGGATTATTATTCCCAATATATGGAAAAAAATGTTCCAAACCACCAAACAGTAATTTCATAGGTTCTGACCCATCACCATTTCTATCGCTGGTTGGCGAGTGATTTTCCATTTCTCAACAGTGAAGGATTCAACTAGCCATCCAGTCACTTGGGGATGTTTTTTTTTTTCATAATCACCAACAAGATGCTGAAAAGTGGGGATTACTATATAGACAATGGGGATTACCCTCTGGTAAACGTTTACAGTTTGCTATTGAAAATGGCCCAGTCGAAATAGTTGATTTACACATTGAACATGTTGATTTTCCATAGCTTTTTGTATGTTTACCAGAGTGTAGATAATGGGGGTTACTATCTTTTCGGGGATGACTTTTTTGTAGATATCTCTACCGTTTTTCACATCAACCCATAGCATGTCGACTTCGAAACCAACCGGGCCAGCTCATGCTTTGAATATCACTCCGTAGTTCATGCTGGTGTGCGGGAAAACCTACCAGCTGGGACTGGTTTCTACAAACCATTTATTGTGCAACAATTGGGGATGAATGGGGTATACCACATGTTTCATTAGCATCTCAAAATCTTCATGTTCCTGTACGGAAAATATGAGATATGTTGCCACAGTTTAGCATAGCTCGTGATATTTTCATACTGTGGATGCAAGAAATCCTGCACCAGTTGATAGGTGGTTGGTTTGTCCCATTATTTATAGGGTTTCAACCATCCTTTCGGTGGTGCAGGATTTCTTCCATCCACCGTATGTTCCATAGCCAAACACATTCTGTGAAAGCATTTACTTTTCATTGCCAAATATCCCCTCCCTCATTTCACTTGGCAAGACACTGACTGACATTGTAGTTATAGTTAATAGCAATGTATAGTAGATAACTACAGAAATAGGATAATTGAATAGTTCTGGATATGGATAAAGGAATAGTTATAAAATAGTATATGGATATATCATACCATCTGGTTATGACTAACAGTTCGCCATGGTATAGATGGCCCATAGAAATAGATGGTTTACCGAACTTAAAAATGGTGAATTTCCATGGCGAACTGTGAATGTCATGTCATAACCGTATCGGGTATCTCATTTCCAAAAACATGACCAAGTATTCTGACAATAAGTTAACCTCAATCGTTAAATCCCATAAATTGTGGTATTATCATCTATTTCAGGCCAATGTTGATGATTCATTCTGCAGTTAAAATTACTTCACTTCGAATAATCCCCACCATGGCATATATAGCTACATACTCCACAGCTCTGGAAAGAAATATCTAAATACGCAACCTGGCCGAAGGACACCAAAGAGCAGCATCATTTTTTCCACCATGTTCTTGCATACCC
>Ga0126342_10020429_pt1 | contig 11132 bp, 10 predicted proteins | sample Cyp1metagenome_FD_92528 | JGI IMG/M metagenome (GOLD analysis project Ga0126342, IMG submission 92528) | Coral microbial communities from Lord Howe Island, Old Settlement Bay, Australia - Cyphastrea 1 metagenome | ecosystem: Host-associated > Invertebrates > Cnidaria > Coral ...
ACACACAACACACACCACACACACACCACACACCACACACCCCCCACACACACACCACACACACACCCACACACACACCCACACACACACGCACCCACGCACGCACGCACACACACACACACACACGCGGCCATTTGCCTTCACTTTGCGTGGCAGGCGTGGCACTTATGGCACCGGTGCGCGCGCTTGATTGGCCGACAGAGATTTGAAGTCTGAGCTCGGCCAATTGAAATGAAAAGGAAACGCGATGCCAGGGGTGGCACCAGGTTAAATACCAACAGGTGATTTGTTGAAGCGCCGGCCACCAGCACGGGAGGCTGGGTCATTCCCGCATTTCTTTTCCCTAACCGTACGGATTTGCACGTGTTGTGCCGTTTGTGGTACACCAGGCTCAAAAGTGAGGATCAGTGGTCCGAACTACTAAGGTTTGTACGGAAGCTTCCTGAAGGCTTTGTACACCATGTTTGAGATCACGCATAGTGGCAGTTGGCCAGCAGTGGTTCGACCAATCGTGGAACGTGTCAATGCATGGTACGCGGTGCTGTTTTTGACATATATCACTTTGGTGGTATTTGCTGTCATTCGCATTGTGACTGCCCTGTTCTTGAAGGATTTTAAGGGGCACTGCCGTTCGACCCCCGACCCCATTGTTGGTGTCAATTCCCAGTAGCACCAATTCTTGGGTTTCAACCTCTTGGTTAGGGACTGGCGATGACTGGTTCATCTGGTTCATACTGATTCCATGAATTTCACACGGGCCAAGAAAATGCAGCGCCAAACACCTTTTCCTATTGGATCCGGCTTTGTTGGGCTCCAGGCTTCAAAATTTGAACGTAAAAGTAAGCATAAAACCAAGTTATCAAAGGAAGTTGGGAAGCAATACTTCCATGTTACGGACACATAGAATTGTGAGACTTGACATTGATGAAGGGTGGTGTGACATGACATTGATGAAGGGTGGTGTGTGTGTCTTTTGCATCACATAACAATACATCACAGAAGAATAATAGGCTATGACACAGGGTGGTGTGAGACTTGACATCACATGAGTAAGGGAAGTAGTGACGAAGGGAAGTGGTGAGGAAGGGAAGTGGTGACGATGGGAAGTGGTGACGAAGGGAAGAGGTGACGAAGGGAAGTGGTGACTTTGGGAAGTGGAGACTTTGTAGTGGCTGCATGAATGTTGCGTGGGGCTTGTGTTGGGGAGGAAGCCGGAGCACGAAACCTTGCATTTTTCTGTGTAAAGTGGTTGCAGCCGGCGATGAAAGGTACCTCGTGTGTGCGGCGGGTGCGGCTAGGGTCGTTTCAGACGCGAATATGTTCCTCCTCTGTGTTCTGCAATGAGTGGTTGTTCCTGTGTGCGTACTTCTATTCGTGTTTTGAATCTGTGGTTGCAGATCGCAGTGGAATGGCTGCATGATTGTTGTCATCTGGTGTTGCCATGTGCGTAGATCCGTGCAGGTTTGCAACGTGATGCGGCGAAACTCATTGTAATGGCTGCGTCAAGGTTGCTTGATGCCGCGGCTGCATGCGTAATACTATTGCCTTTTGCAGCTGGATCTCGTAAATAGTATTGGAGTGGCTGCATCAAGGCTGCGACAGTGATTTGTCAGCAGATTTTCTCAATTTTGGTGCTAGTAATTTTCCTTTTGAAAGTCCTTTTAAAAAGTGCTTCAAAATGGTAATTGCAATAAGACTGAAGGTTGCATTCATGACCTCATGACCCAACATGGTGGCACGTGCCATGCCTTTGCTCCTCACCAAACCTCTCGTGTTCCTATCGATGCCATTTGGTCCTCGATTCAGCATTACAGTCTTGGGAAAGAGAGACATGGTCACGGCTCTTTGGCTCAAACTATTTTCCATCTTGACCGGAAGCACCACCAGGGTGCTCAGTTCAGACTTTCTCATACCCGGCAGGTCTGTCCGGTCAATGTCGACGACGCCTCAGCACCTGATTGGACTGGCATCGCTACTACTGATGCACTGTGGACTGAAACCCTCAGTGGAACTGTTGATGAAGTCTGGTCTTGCTGGACCTCAGATGTTGAAAAGTGGCTTCTCGCAGCCGGATGTCTCCAGCAGAAGAGTCCCGAAAGGCCTCTGGGTAGCGAGCCCAAAGCTGTTCATGGCCAACACCGCATGGCCGACCAACAGGATGTCACCGAAAGACGGCTGCGGCGACACATCCGACGTCTGCAGGAGGCTCAGTGGGTGTCGCACCATGGTAGACAGCCGAATCCTCACCTGGTTCGTAAACTGCTCCGTGATGCTCCTGTGGGTCCAGAACGTCAAGCTATCTCTCTTCAACAATGGGGCGGGGGTCTTCAAATGGCTCGCAACAGATTGAACGCTCTTGTTAAAATCAAACATGATGAAGCCATTGCTCAATGGCGCCAAAAGATCAGTGAAGTTTCTGGTGCATGCCAGTGGGTCAAGCGCGCCGAACCCACTCCTTGGGTCATTCGTGACTCTCGGGGGGACATCACCGGTGATCGAAGTCATGCCGTCCAGGACTTGGAAGATCACTGGACAACCATCTTTGGCCAACAGGACTGGAATCCGGAACCATTTTGGCAACTCTACGCTGAGGACCTTCCTCCTCGACGACGCGCTCCTAAACTTCCTCCCATCAACTGTGCCCAGATCAAGAAGGTTGCCATGCAGCTGCGACGCAAGGCCTACGGGCCTGACGGCGTGAGCGCCCAAATGTTGCTCCAACTGCCGCAACCGGCCCTGATTCGAGCTGGACAGATGCTCAACATGTTTGAAAGAAGAGGAACATGGCCTGTTGGCCTTCAGCATTGGAAAATAATATTCCTGCCCAAGAAAAGGCCTTGCTCCGTGCCCACTCTGAGTGGTGTGAGGCCCATAGCCGTGGGGCCAATCATGTATCGGTTATGGAGTTCTCTCCGCCTCAAACAGCTCAATACTTGGGTCGCCGACCGTTTTGACAAGTTCCAAGCTGGGGGCCAAGGTGGACCAGACGTTTACTCGCTGTTGTCGCTGGATATCGACATCACTGCGCTAAGGAGACTGGCGGGAGTTTGCCTTGACTACAAGAAAGCTTTTGACTCAGCGGACTATCGCATGGGCATCCAGGTCCTTGAGCGCCTGGGTGCTCCAAGCCGAATCACCTCAGGTTGCTTCACGATCAGTGGCGTAACCACAAGAGATTGATCTCCTTTGGCAACATCATTGCCGAGCAGCCCATTGCCAATTGTAGAGGTTTGCCCCAAGGTGATCCTTGGAGTCCTGCAGCTCTTTGTCTCCTTCTTCCCCCTCCGCCAGCAGAAAAGGCAGGTGGCCGGTGCCGACGCTCTGCTCTTTCCCGATGACAGGACCATCGTGGCTCAAGATGTTCCCACGCTGAAAGCTGCTGAGAGATGTTGGGACAGATTGGGTGAAGTCAGTCGAATGGAAACACAACGCGCTAAGACCCAATATTGGGCTCGCACTCTGCAAGCCTATGCTGAGTTCCAGCGAGAAGGCATTCAGCCTCAGTTCCAAGTTCAGATCCTTGGGGTCACCTGTGGTCTCCAAGGCCGATCCATGAGCAGCGAGGAAGAAGAAAAGGCTGAGAAGTGCAAGAGACTGGCTAGCCGCATTGCTGTGCTCCCCAAAGCTCTCAGATTCAAAGCTAGCCTGTGTTTCTTGATCCTCTCTCCTATTTTCACCTGGGGTGTTTTCCTTGGAGGTCATTACCCGAATGTGAAGTTTTGCAAATCCTTGAAAACTAATTATTTTCTTCCAGGCTGTCAAAAGATTCGATTCACATGACACACAAACGAGTAGAGAACTTTTTCAAGTTTTTTTTGTCTTGGTCACTGCAGTGATTTGATTTTCTATGCTACGCAAAGACTCATGAAAGCGCTGTCCAAGTGGCGCAGTGCCAACAGAGATGTGACTATCCCGGAGGACTCATGGGTCATCAGCTTAGTCTCTAAGGCTATGACTTCTCTTGGAGTTGCTGTTCAGGAAACAGGTCAGTTCAGGTTCAACACCACCGTTTGGAGCTTAGATACCCCTGTTGGATGGATGGATCGCATTGCGCATCTGTTTAGAGCCCATTGGCGTAAACAAAAACTGCAGCTCTGGCTTGACAGCCAACGAAATGATGCTGCTATCGCTAGGAATATTCCTTTGGTGATTACTGACAAACTTGTTGATTCGCTCCACAAAGTTTCCCGAGACCTCCAGGGTCATCAAATCTTAGTTGCTTCAGGCGGCATCACCACCGATGCCATATACAATAACAGAGAGTTTTGTCATTTGTGTCAACATGTGTCAACAAAACCAGTGCCCTTCGACTGAACATGTTCTTTGGACCTGTGTTTGTTTCAGTGATCTGCGCCTGGTGTGCAGACCTGCTTGCAATTTGACTGGCAGACTTGGATGGGGACCTAAATGGTTTCTCCCTTCCGGTGTTGCGTCAAATGGTGCAAATTCGAGCGCAAGCCACAAAACTCTACTGGGCTGCGGGTCGGGTGGGGGTGGGGGGGGGGGCCCTCCCGCTCAGGACTGATGATTTCCGGCCGCGTGGTCGAGGCGGGTGTGGGTCATGGCCAAGACCCGCAAGCGAATTGTGACTCAGAATCCCCTCCAGCACCCGCTGGAGAAGAAATTTCAAGAAATGAATTCAAAGAGCCCGAAAAAAGAAAATCAAAAAGTGAAATTCAAGCCCAGATGGGGCCCGGGCCGGTGTTTCCCCCGTTTCCCCCGGTGCTTTCTGCTTCTTGCCTGCTTCTTGCATGCTCGTCCCTGCCACGCTTCGCATGACCTTTGGGTATGTGCGCGTCACGTGGAAGAGATACCTATTCTTTTTCAATCTACCGGCCCTTTGGGCCCCCTGGGGCGCGCGCCCTTTGCCGCAGCTATGGCCAGCGACGGCGGCGCAGCGCGCTCAGCTCAGCAGTCCATGCCTCGGCAGCAGCTGCAGGAGATGCGCGGTTGGAGAGGACTTTTGGAGACTTGGGTTTCCGGTTTGCAACCATACGTTGGAACGTTTTGGCTCTGTCTTCTTTGGATGTGGAACCATATAATGGAAACTTTCTTTTTTACCCCCGGGGAAGAAAGAAGCATTCAGGAAATCATAACAGAAAGCTGTGTCCTCTTGCGTCGATCAACAGGCAGCGGCGGAAATTCGGGATCTGCCGCAAAATCAGGCGTAGGAGGTACAGGTGGACACGTCGTAAATTTCGAATGAAACAGATGCTTTTTCGTTTACACATGATGCAAATCAAACTCAGTCAGCGTAACCATGAAAAATTTGGTCATGTCATGCCTGAAAAGTGCTGCGACTGCCAGCAGCCTCACTGTGAAACAAAGACCCCAATCCAAAGTTGGTTGGGACATGATGCAGCCAGATTTGTGACTCAGTGGTGGAAAGGAAACCGTGAGGCTAGTCTCCTTTTGCTGGCTTGTCGGTTTCTCAGATGCCTGAGTCAGTGGAGACTTTGGCTGGGCTCCCGAGTGGGAGAGGCCAAGAACCCGGGGCCAGCCGGGACCCGAAGCACTGCTCGAAAACGAGCTCAGAAAGGTGCAGATTCACAGAATTTGGCCATGCAATTGCTCAGTGTTTTGGAAAACTTTCAAGGTACCAGACAAACGAAACGGGCCAAAACAAACCCTGGACTTGCTCAGTTGTTGCTTGACACGCTGAACACTGCTCTCTATGAAAAATGGCCTGACACGGATATTGCTGACACCATGATTGAAACGCTTCAACCTTTTGTCAATGTTTCGGATGAAATGGATTTGAATTGTGACAAACCTAATTGGGATGATTGGAAACAGACTGATAAGCACGGCGGTTGGGAATGGTCGGCTCAAAGTAGCAAACATTACCAACCTCAAAATGAAACCTGGCATAAGCCCGGAACCAAGTGGCAAGACAGGTCAACGGACCAATGGCCAGCCATTGGTCAGACCTCCCGCAAAGAAACGCAAAGCACTAAACTGACCACCTCTTCACAGCCCCCTCCTGTGTCTTGGAAAGGTCCAAAGTTTGCTGCCAAAGTCCAGTGGTTAGAATGGAACGCGGTTCCCACTCTGTGCACCCTTAATCAAATCAAAAGTAGACTGGAAGAAGGAAAACCTGTCGAAGCCAACCTGCTTGTCACTAAAGACCCTGAGGTATGGAAAGAGATCCAGCATCTTTGGAATGCTTACGGGGTCAATGCGTCTCTCACTGTGGCGACGGTTGCTAGTGCTACAAGCTCTGGCCAAACCGTTTCAGTTTGGTGGGATCTTGCCAAGCAGCATTCCCACAAACCTTTTCGAACCAAGGTGGAATTGCGGCAGGCTACTCAAACGCCAGGCCCTGTCCCTATCAAAGCTAAGGCCATAGACCTCAAAATTGACGAGAGTGCCAGGCCGGTAACGGTCAGGATCTTAGCTCCCGAATTCTACAGGCGGTTTGTTCTTGGAGTTCAAGGTATGGACAACCCACAAACAATCATTAGTGAAGTTGCTCAGATGCTTGGTTGTCGCACGGCTACTTTGTGCGGTGGGAACTGGCAGGTTGTGCAACACAAACATGGTACCATTGTCATTGGTCATGTCAAGGTCGCTCCGGACCTGGCTCAAAAACTCGTGCCCCTCTCCGGCAAGAGAGCTCTGTTCTTCACCAAGGTTGACAAACAAACCAAAAGTCTTGTGGCTTGGATCAGCAGGGCCAAAGAAACCACTGCTGAAGATTATTTCAATCACGCCTGGACCCAAGCTCAGAACAAGAAACTGCCTTTGGTGCTCAGACAAGGCGGAAACAATGATTTGGGTATTGCGAGCATCGCCGCCACGGACTTAGATCAAAATCAACCCAGAAGTTTTCAACTTTTGGGTGCCCCCAGGTATTGGAACCATGAGGATATTCTTGTTTTCCTTAAGAAAACTCAATGGAAAGATGCGGAAATCAAAGACCGACTCCGCAGGGGTCCCGAAGTGGCTTGGATATTCAAAGCGGTTCCAGCTCCCCTCCAAAACAGTGATGACAAGGGTGTCTTTTAGCAATTTTGTGACAGCGAAGGAATTTGCACTTTCACTATCATTCCTGAAAGACATGGAAAGACTAAAAAGGCTCACATGGAATGGCTCAAGCCCCCCCAACAAGAATTGGAATTTGAATTTCAACCAATTAGATTTCCAGCCAGACCGCTGGATCGGGTCAACCCAACCTGCGTTGCAGCACTGCTGCGGGGACTGTTCCTGCCACTCTTCTGGGCAGCACTCAATCTCAGGCTTCTCAAGAAGTACCCAAAGCTGAAGAGAACGGGGAGAACGGGAATGCCCGAGGTCGCTCTCCCAGGAGGAAACAAAACGGTGCTGGCGATCCCTTGGTTCAGCCGGGTCCTTCGGACCCCAAAGACCTTTTTCTGGTTGATTACCCAGGTCGGACCGTCGAGGACCCCAAAGGCCAAGGCGATTGCGGCTTCCGCACCGCGGCCCGGGCCGTTGCTTATACCGACAAGGCAAGGACCTGAACGAAGAGAAGTTGGCTCGAGAAGCCAGCAAATTCTGAGTTTTGTCAATTGGACACCTCATTAAAAACAAAGAGATTCACAGACCTCATTGGACTCCCGACGAAGACACTAAGGCTGAACATTGTGCTGATGAAGATATTCCACAGGACATTGATGAATACTGTACCATTGCGTCTAAGAAGAATTTTTGGATTGACACCCTTCTCTTGACTTCATTGATGCAACGGTTGGGTGCTGTCATTATTATTTTCAAATGGTGCAAAATCGAGAAAATGTGGAGACGAACCGTCCTGGCCGATAAATTTTCTGACACTCGGGCGGTTGGTACCAAAAACGGGGTTGGCTATATCACCATGATGTTGATTGATGATCACTTTTGGTTTTTGAAGCCCCCGGAACCCACTTGTGCCTTGCCTGAAGCTTGGATGCACAAAACTCCTGAACGATCCAGGGGGTACTTGAGAGGTGGTGGCAAGACCATCCCTCCCAAAACCCCTAGCCCTAGCCACAAGCCTAGTCATGCTGCCTCCAAAACGAGCCATTGCTTGAAAATTCCTGGTGCGACTCCACGGCCTTCTTCGCGGACTAGTGCCAACAGTAGCAAGCTTAGAATCCCTGAGTCTGAAACTGCAGCTTCGTCTCTTGGTTTTGCAGGGACTTGCCAGAGCCTCAAATCTAACACGGTTTCCAAAAATGGACAAGGAGCAAAAGTGACTCCGCAGTCCTCAACTCAGACCGTGAAGCCCTTAGTTGCTGGAGTGTCTGGACTTCAGAGCAAAATCAAACCCAAAGAAGCTTACTGGATCTGTCCGTTTCCTAAGTGTGGCTTCCAAGTGGACAATTCTCTTTCTAAAGACAAGAGGCCCCAGCGGCGGAAAAAGCATTTGAACAGAGTGCACAAACTCAAGGGTGAGAAGCTTAAAGAATTGACCAGAAAAGAGCGTATGGAACGGGTGATCAAATTCCAGAAAGTCCCTCTCTCCGTCCATCACACTTCCCGCCCTGGTATTCAGTTCTCCTTGAATCTCCCCGTCTTTCCTTCTTCCTCTGCTTCGTCCTCCTCCATCCCTGAGGTCTGGTGGCGTTGTACTTGTGGTTTCGAAGTCAGAAGAAGTTCCGAAAATGAACAAAGACGTATTAAATGGAAGCATTTGCGCACTGAACATGGCATTCGCAGAAACAATTACGCTGGACAGCGCGACAATGCGGATGCGAACACTCCGAAAAGATTGCACGCTTGTCGTGATTCCCTGCAAATTCGTTGGCAACACCTTTGGAAAGCTTTCTCTAAGGCTAAGTGGCCGGGCTCCCATGACCTTCCTGTTGAGGCTACCCACTGGCGTGAACACAACACCAAAACTGGTGTTAAATTTTTTAAGCCGTTTCACGTCTGTAAGCTTTGTAGTATTCAAGTCGAGAGGCACTGTTGGTATTTGTATTCTTGTCCTGCCGCCAAAAGTCGCAAACCTCTTCCTTCTCTGAAAGAAAGAAAAGCTATTTGGGCTAAATGCCGTAAAGAAGCCCAACAAAGTGTCAAGCTCAGCAAGCTCTCGGACGGCACCAAAGGTCTGCGTGCGAAACGGCTGGGGGAGGCTAAGAACCCCGGACCCGAAGGATTGAAAGTTTGGAATGAAAACATTAGATCATGGAACACCAACAAGAGGAACTTCTTCAAGCGACGGAAAAAAAATGAAGTTGATGTGCTCCTTCTTCAGGAGACTAACGTGGGAAACACGGTGAAATTTGCTTGTTGCACAAGGCTCAAAGGTATGGTTGGCAAGCTCTCCATGTGCCTCCGGCCCACAAAAAACACAGAGGAGGAGTTGCTATTCTGGTCAAACCTCCGTTGGCCCTGGTCGAGTTGGAACACATCGCCACTGAAAAGGGGCAGCTCCTCCTTGCGGAGTGCCATGGTTTGCAGGAGGCTTTTCTGCTGGGAGTGGCGTGCAAACACCCTTGTGATGTCGAAATTCAAACCATTCTCGAGTTGAGTCAATTGCTCCAAATCCGGCATGGAACTCAATGGATCATTGGCATGGATGGCAACAGTGATATGACTTCCGGTCCTATTCCTGAAGTCATGACTCAACTCGGTGGAAAGTGCCATTCGGTTGCCAGACATGACAAGAGCAGTTACCCCATCGATGGAATCTGGTCATCCATTCAGGGTGCATGTGACAATCAAGAACTAGCTGGTCATGGCGACCATTCCATTGCTGAGGCGGTCTTTAGCTTCAGCCGCAAAGATCGTCGGGGAACTCAATTTCGGTTTTCTCATACTCGCAGGTTGAAAGAAAACGCTGTCGAGAGTGCTACTGCTCCTGACTGGGGCTCTACGGCGACTTCGGAAATCATCTGGAATCAAACTCTTACTATGACGGTGGATGAAATTTGGGAATGCTGCTCTGTGTAAAAGCTTTTTTCTGTAAAAGCTTGCTGTGTGTAAAAGCTTCTCTGTGTAAAAGCTTTTGTGTGTAAAAGCTTCTTTGTTTAAAAATCTTTCTGTGTGTGTAAACGCTTGCCATGTGTAAAAGCACTGTGTGTAAGTGTTCTGTGTGTAAACGCAGTCTGTGTGTGAAAGCTTGTTGTGTGTAAAAGCTTCTCTGTGTAAAAGCTTGTTGTTTGTAAAAGCTTCTCTGTGTGTAAAAGCTTCTCTGTTTAAAAAGCTTGCTGTGTGTGTAAACGCTTGCCATGTGCAAAAGCACTGTGTAAGTGTTCTGTGTGTAAACGCTTGCTGTGTGTGAAAGCTTGCTGTGTGTAAAAGTTTCTTTGTGTAAAAGCTTGTTGTATGTAAAAGCTTCTCTGTGTGTAAAAGCTTTCTTTGTTCAAACTTTGTAGTACAAAGTAGTACTGGGAACTACTTTTTGCAAGCTTTGTTGTACAAAGTAGTACTGGGTGCAAGCTTTGTGTAGTACAAAGTATTGCTGGGAAGTGGTTTGTGCAAGCTTTGTAGTACACAGTAGTAGTACACAGTAGTAGTACACAGTAGTAGTGCTGGGAAGTAGTTTGTGCAAGCTTTGTAGTACAAAGTAGCACTGGGAAGTGCTTTGTGCAAGCTGTGTAGTACAAAGCAGTACTGGGAAGTGCTTTGTGCAAGCTTTGTGGTACAAAGTAGTACTGGGAAGTGCTTTGTGCGAGCTGTGTAGTACAAAGTAGTACTGGGAAGTGCTTTGTGCAAGCTTTGTGGTACAAAGTAGTACTGGGAAGTGCTTTGTGCAAGCTTTGTAGTACAAAGTAGTGCTGGAAAGTGCCTTGTGCAACCTTTGTAGTACACTCAAGAAGAACTTAGCTGACATATGTGAAGACATGAAATGAGACGAGAAGAGCTCAGATGAGATGAGTTGAGATGAAGTGCAAGCGTGAAGTGCGAAGTGCAGGGTGTGAAGAGTGCAATGTGAAGTGTGAGGAAAGTCTAGGAAAGTGTTTGCTTGGCCTTGCGTTGCAACCGGGTCGCGCGCAGGTCATGTTCTTGGACAACAACACTGCAACAGCTTCGCACAAAGCACGCACGCACGGGCCTGGCTGGCACACGGCGCATGCAAGTTCCTTAGTAGTAGTACTGGGAAGTGATTCATGAAAGCTTAGATGACATATGAGAAGAGATGAGATGAGAAGAGATGAGCTGGGATAAGGTGAGAAGAGCTCAGATGA
>Ga0126342_10020430_pt1 | contig 11131 bp, 10 predicted proteins | sample Cyp1metagenome_FD_92528 | JGI IMG/M metagenome (GOLD analysis project Ga0126342, IMG submission 92528) | Coral microbial communities from Lord Howe Island, Old Settlement Bay, Australia - Cyphastrea 1 metagenome | ecosystem: Host-associated > Invertebrates > Cnidaria > Coral ...
GGGCTGACAATTTCTCACAACGGCATTTATTTTCAGGAAAGGCGTTTTTCCGCAAGAACGGCGACAATTCTACTGTTTTTGAGCAACGGCAGAAATAAGCACCATATGGAAGATCCAGGTATACGGTACATGGATGTACTCTAATTATATACTACTCACATATTTATAATTTCATGATTAACTCCATGAACCAGCCTTCTGAGATTTGTAAGTGTTGAACCCAGCACTCAAGGCCAAACCTAGGCCGAGAGTCACATCGCAGCCCATGGAGGATTTGGCCTTCACCTCCCGAGCCTTCAAAATTTCGCCCACTTCCACCATCCTCAGCAGCCCACCGGTCACAAGGATCATGAGCCATGGCCGCCATCTGGGAATCTGGGAATATCTAGGAATCAGAGAACACAAGGGTTCGATAGGGTTCGTATGGTTCGTCAAGGTTTAAGAAGATTCGGTAGACAAAAGGCATTTTGAAGGGGGAGGAAAGCAAACACACTCAACTGTTTGCTTCACTTCCCGTTTGTGATGTGTTGAAGTATTTGCAAGCCCAAGCTTCAGCTTTAACTTTGTCTCAAACTTCAATCCGGTAACAACGAAACTTTCCCGTGGATCTCTAGACCTCTTGCATCAACTACCCCGTGACTCCGCCCTCAAACAGAGAACACCATGGAACGTGACCACTTGTCCATTCAGCATCATACAGCTATCAAGCATCTGATGTTCAGTATGGTGACAGCCGCAACGCCTGCATCTCAGCCTCCCTGGAGAGTTTAAGCCCCAACGGAACGGAACATAGCACCTTACAGCAGCTGCAGAAAGAAATGTAAAAAATGTAAAAGCCGTGCCATTTGGGTATGTCTTATAGTAGATCACATGCTGTATTGCACTCATGCTGTTTTCATCGCACTTTATCACGCAGGATAATTTTGACTGGGGAATCCAAAGAAGGTTGCAGCAAAATAGTCCGAACCATTTTGACAATATTAAACAGTTCAAAAGTATGCACCATGTAGTGCGAAGTCCAGACGAGATGCGCACACGGGCAGTTGTTGCAATTCATGCCTTGGCAATGGGTTTGGGTTGAGAGCCTGCGGGAAGAACACTGTGGATGGACGAAACACACATCCTGCTAGGAAATCAAACAATTTTCCAAAATATGAAAATAGCAGTCCATGCTTGTCTTATTGTCCATTCTATTTCCAGGCGAGCTTCGTGGCATGTTCATTGGGTCCAAATTCCCCAGATCCTTGTCACGAGTCTTCGGACTCAATGTGATGGCTCTGGTCCATGGGCTGTAGACTTCCTTGCCAACTTGCAGTTTGCCAATGATCCTCACCAGGAAACTTCTGCCTTCGGGCATGTTTTGGATGGAGCCAGAGGTGTCCCGGCCCATATTCACGCGTTTCACCGTGGCATCCTTCGCGGGCTTCAGATCCTTGTCGTTGGCCTTCGGACCAGCGCGGTCAAGAACCATTTCGATGAAAAACTCCCGACACATCTCCGTGGTGGTCCACTTCAGTTCCTGAGTCACTGTGTGTGTGGATCGCATATGATTAATCCATATTAATCCCTTCTCCCTATTATTACTAAAACTCCCCTGAATAATAAAAACTACCCCAGATTAATGTTTTGGAAAATTTCAGATTGGTCAATTTGACTTTTAATTGATACCCTTCAGAAAACTATTTAAAAATCAAGGTCCATTTGAAGATTCTACCCCCTTAACAATAAAAACTAGTTAACACGGGTTGATTTTTATTGGGGTCCTATTGTTAGAATCACACATTTTCGTCTTTTTTTTAAAATAAGGTTTTTGATTATTAGGGGAAAGCTTCGAAATCCAATTGGCAATATTTTAATTAGGTTCTAAAAAGGAATCTATATAATCGATTTTGAAATCACAAATGTTAGTTTTCTTAATCAAGGTTTTAGATTTAATATTGGAGCCAGCTTCTCCCCAGAATATTAAATACCCCGTTACTATATAATAATAATAATAGAAACTGCCCCTAGGTTTTTTATTGGGGGGGAGGGGGGGACGTTTAATATTAGGGTGAAGGGATTAGCAAATAGTAGCAAGATTATTGGAACTGTGCAATCTACAAGGTGATTGCAGTGTTCACCAGCTCCAAACGATTCCAAAAGGGTGAACATCCAGCTGTTCACAGGACAAGACTCGAGGCATTCTTCGAACTGTTCTCCCATTTCGACCTGACAGCAAGAGTGCTGAGTTGATGAGTTGATTTTGTCCCGAACTTTTAGTTTAGGATCCACTCTTATTATAATAATTTATGATATATTGTTATAGAATGTTATAGATAGAATACTTCATCTTCAATCAACAACCTGGGCATCACACCATCCACACCTGAATAGCCAACTCCGCATCTGCAGAGACTCCCACTTTGGGCTTTGGAGCAGTTGCTCCGCGTCGTGCTTCACTGGCTACTCCAGTCCGCATTCTGTCCTCTTGGTGGTCCCAAAGGTACCAGGAAATGCGTTGGCGATTACGCCATGGCCGAATTCAGTGGCCACATGTGGCCCTGTCGCATTTCTTCGATTTTGGATGATTTACAATTTATATTGATTTATGAATGTCTGATCACATCTGCAAGGGAACTTCCTGGCAGAGCTATGCTGCTCAGTGTTGCATTGCTACTGTAGTCGCTACCGTTGGGCAAGTCTTGCAATTCGAACATTGTCGCAACAAATCATCTCGAACATATTGGAATTATTTGGAATTATTATAATATGGAACCATCAGCGCCAGCATCGGAGAGCCCTAAACTTCTGTATATCCATTTGAGCAGCGAACAATGCTGAGACAAAAGAGGCCACCATATCCCACCTACAGCCTTCCACTCTTGGAGAAGCATGAAGAAAATTGCAACCAACAAGTTGGATCAATGCTGCGCAGATTTGCAATTCTGGCAAAATAATAATGTTTCTGGTGATCGCAATAGCTTCTCCGCATCCTTACCCTCCAGCGCTGCTGTTTCAACATACCCGCGACTTTTTCTCATGTAGCCTTAGACTCTTAGATGTACCCCCAGATTGGCCACAGGTTCTACCAACTGTTCTGTTAAGAGGGAGGACGCTGCCATTTTGGAAAACTGTGGTGGAGCCAACCCAAACCAAGCAGGCTGCAAGATTCCAACTATCGTGAGAATGCAGGCATTCCTCGGACACTATTCTGGGTGGTGCATGGTGCAAGGTCAGAGGGCCGCAGCTATTTTCTCAGCGCTTGTTTTGCTGCAGGAGTGGGTCACCTCAGTAGGAGCTGCAAGAAGCGAGGGTGAGAGCAGATCGAAGGCTGTGCCTGAAGCTGAGTTTCGAAAGTGGCTCTCCCACCCCATCATCACCACAAACTTACGGCATTGCTGCTTCGTTTTGTATAGCAGTTACAGGAACGCACATACTAATGATGTCAATTTCTGGTACTTTCCTTCTAGCTCGAACGCCTTGAGTGCACTTGGATTGAGTATTCCCTGATGAAGCATGTTACCTTGTGGGCGGTATTTGACTGGTGGCACCGTCATCTGACCTGCATTGATCTATCTAGCATGGGCGGTATGACCTTGTGATCGCGGCAACTATCTGACGCCTCAGGAAGCATCCAAGCTGAAGTTCCTCCTGCAAGTGCTTCGGCTTCAACTCTTCCTTTCATTTCTTTTCTGCTTGGATCGTTGGTAGATCCTTGTGCCATTGGGTCAAAATGAACTTATTGAGTCGGCTGCAAATCAAAGATGGAGATTCGAAAATTGTGGGGAAGACACAGGTATCGCCTATACCATGCCATGCACAAGGGGAGGGTTTGGTCTCGCAACAGCTTCAGGCAGGGGCCTGGGGAGATTCCAAGCTGGCTCACCCTTGGCACAGTACAACTTAAAAGTGTGTCTTGCCGAAAATGGTCTTCGTCGCAAAGGGCATGTAGCTGTTTACCCGTCTGCACACACACAAATCCATAGTCATGCAGCTGATTTTGCAGAAGCTGACTAAGGACTTGATTGAAGAAATACGGCGTAATCAATTATTTTAATGTTTGATCTGGATCAGTCAATCAGTGCAGATCATGGATAATCAGCCCCCGGGAGAATACATATTATAATTTCTGGAGTAGCAGTGTCCGGGCACTGTCCCTGTACTGTGACACTACTGCTAGCAAGGCCAGCTATAGGGAAATAGATAAAGACTTTGTCATAAAGTCATCAGTCTGTGCGTTTCTCGAAAAGATAGTGTGCCACGATCCATTCATTTCCATCCTCAGACCAATCTTTCACAATCTTTCACAACATGCCAAATCCATGTACATCCGCAGATTCATTTTTTTTGACAACTAGCGCAACTAGTTACACAGTCGAGGGATACAGGGTAACCAGATTGAAGAGAAGACTCTAGACTCTAAACTCTAACTAGAAACATCTCCAAAACCTTGCAAACTCTCTTTGGAACCTAGCTGAGAATCACGAATGACGTGTCCAATCTCAGCGTTTGAACATCTGCCAAATCACACTGATCATTAATCCATCAATGATCATCTGCCGGTCAGACACAACTCCCTTAGAAAGGGCGCATCATTTAATTTGGGCGCGCGCTAAGTGATTAATACCAAAGACTCTAGAAAACAACCAACAATATCCAACAATTGCATGCTGCATGATCTTACAGTATCATTAAAGCTGCCTCACTCGCTCCAGCGTACCGGTGTGCTGCTAAGCTTCTCGATAGCCAAAGAGCTCTGCACATGCCATGAAGAACGCTCTCCATCGATTCCACCAGGCCTCTTCTGTACCTGCAACAAAATGATCACGGCAGAAGCCTCCTGTGGAGATCACAACTACATGAATAATTCATTGAATAAGATTGAATAACATATAGATATAGATATAGATATAATTAGATATAGATATAGATATAGATATAATATAATAAATTACATATATATATAATATATATAATTATAATTAATTATATACAATATATGCGATCATTCGCAACATCGACATGCCGATCGATTTGGCCTTGTGCGACCCACCCAGCTCGCCTGGTGGATAGGTCTGTCGCAGCAACTCACGGACGCGGCTTTCATGACGATCCATGTTCTGCAGCCACGCTTCGGAAGTGAGCTGATAGTGACGCCCATTCACCTGAAATGGAGATGTGATGGAAATGTGAAATAAGACATGTAATGTAGAATAAGACATGGAAGATGGCAAATAAACTTCTTGATACCGGTATACGATGGTATATCCTGGTACATCTACAAGTATTTGTACACATGATGTATTGATGTATCATGATAGAATGATATATATATATATATATTATGAAAATTCAATTGTTGCAAAAAAATATCAGCACCTTCATGTTGTTGGACAGCCAAATTGACGACTTCAATGATAGCTAGATTGTGAGATATGTTTATGGCAACAAACTGCTGACGAAGCACATGCCAATGGCGACGCAGTGTGAGGTCATCCTGGCAGCCAGCCCACTGTGCGCCCTAGACTTGTTCAGAGTACACTCACTGTTCAACTCCAAGTTTTCAATAGTTTTCATCCACATTGCAGATCAGTCTCACGGGTCCCTGGTGGCACCTGAAAGTAGAATAGTAGATCAGCAGAAGGCATGGTGCCACCTGATGTTGGCCGCAACTTGCTGCAAGATCAAATATGTATAAATAATAAATATATAAATATAAATTCATAAATATGTCGGGGCACATTCGCCATGGTAGTTTTGGCCAATTTTGGCCAATGTCTCAAAAAAAATTGAACCTACAGTACTGTTTTTGAATCTGCCATCCCACAGACCATTGAGAAAGGTATCAGCTTTATCATCGAGGATCCCTCCAACCTGCGAAGAAATATCGCGCCATCCAATCTGCTTCTGTCTTGGCCACGAAGTGATAGGCAAAGCGCGCATGAGCCTAATGATGGTCGAGGATGGTTAGTTGGATTCTAGTGCTTGATTGTACAGACATGTACAGATCATGTACAGACTGTATACAGACTGTATTCGATTTAACACAATGGGACACCCAAGAGGTTTCAGGCTTCACCATCTTCTTGCTTTCTTTTGGATGCGATTCCGGTCTGCACTAGTCACATCTAGAATCTAGTCACTATAAATAGCTCCTGTATACAGGTGCTCTGCTGCTTTCAATAGCAATATCAAAATGACTGTCGATGGACCGTTGCATCATTTCTGAACCTTCTCATTAGTCCGTTGGGTGTCAGCAATTCGCAAAATGATGCAACATGTACACATATCATCACATATCTATAGATCTGCTGCTCACCCAACTTGTTGCGGCCGGGCACAAAAATGTGGACAAACAGCTTGCCACCCGGTCGCAGAACCTGCATGGTCAAGCTGCAATCATAGCTGCAACGTGATAATGGATCTTTCAACTTCGTGACAGGTTGTTGCAAATTCCATAAGATTTTCTCCTTCAAATTCTGCACTTCATTCAGGTGTTCACATGCCGGAGGTTTCATGTTGCCTCACAATGCCTCACATGTCTGACAAAGCTTCAATCATTTCAAGATGGACCATAGAGAGTCCATAGAGTAATTTCATTTCGCAACATTTCGTTCACTCATTGCCATTAATTAATTGCGACAAATGTGCCACCATGCTGCACCATGCTGTTTGTCACCAGCCTTGGAGACTCCTCTCAATAACAGCTGGTAGTTCTTCATATGTTCGAACATCTCCTTGAGTTTCAAAGGCCGGGACGGTCGGGTGCTCATGTGAAACCCAAGCAAAGCCTAATTCGATTTGACACCCCAATTCTAGCTTCCATATGCTTCCATATCATGGTTCCAGGATGTTCCAGGGAGGTTGATCCGAGCCTTTGTCTTGGAATGTCTTGGAACACAGAATAGATCAGAATAGTGTAGAATTGATTAGAATTGCATAGATGGCATAGATGGCTTCTGATCCGCTCTGGAACCATGTCCAGACTGAGATCGCCTGTCCCTTTGCGAAGCGTTTGCAAGAAAAATGAGACGCCGCTTTTTGTCTCCAAGTTTCGACGGAGCAAACACGGTCATATCCAGTGGCACCAGGTCGCTCGGCATGCAGCACTGGCAACGTTTCTTCCAAGCTGATTGTGGACACATCACATGTGACCTGGGTGCGACAGGTGCGAGTATGTTCAATTGCAAGACAGCCTTCCCTCATTATTGGCATCACAAAAAGAAAAGAAGCGCCCAACATCACCCAACCCGCTGCCGGCGGCTGTAGAAAGGATGTAAGAAACTCACCTCAGCGACTGGTTCACTTTTTCTGATTGAGCAGGGGCCCTGACCACCCTGACGTTATTGAGGCCCTTCTTCTCCGCCTCTTGCAGAATCCAACCTTTTCCGGGGTGCTTTGAACAGTCACCGTGTCTTGTGCTCTCAACAAACATGCGGAATGCTTGCAATGTGGGAAGGACATGAGCCACAGCAAGCTGTCTAACGAGTGGGACCAACTCCTTCTATACCCCGAGACAACCCGAGCTTTCCCGCCTCGCTGCCCGTGCGAGTTTGACACCCCCACAACTAGAGAAGATGGCAACCGCTCAGCCAGAAACAAAGTGTTGGAGCCTTGGCCGAACAGCCTCAAGAGTTGCCAACCAGCTCAGAATGGGACATTTGGGACATTGACATCCCAAACCTGTTGGGTTCTGGAAGGTCGCAAAAGTGGAAGATTGTGGAAGTATTATGAAGCATCATCTCAAGCTCGCCCAAAAATATCCAAAAATCAAAGCATGTCTCAGAAAAGAACAAAATCCACACAAGAGTGGGCGACTCGACCGCAAAAACTAAGGAGGTTACCCCATCCGCAGCCAAGGTCTAGAATGGTCATGCCATCCTATGCGCACATTTGGTTCTGTCATGTTCCATCAAAATGAGTCTGCAAATAGCTTCAAACTTCCTTTCGTAAGGCCATTTCGAAGCAGTGGAGACCATATGATGGACAGCCCTGTGTATGAGCATTTATGTTTACTGTGATTTCTCCCTGACCGGTTGTCAAATTGGCAGTCCGACGGACAGACGCTCGAAGCTGGCTACTTTGTCACTCTAGCTGTAGGTAGTAATTAGACTTTGTACGCAATGCTGGCGAACGTCCCCCAACGTTGCAGTCAACTGTCATTCCCGCATGGAACTACGCCCCTCAACTGCTAGGGAAAGTCACCCCAACTTTTTCGCCCATTGTAAACGCCGCACGAAAATGAAAAAGTACAAAAAAAAACATCATCACAAATGTGCAAAACACCATGAGAACGCAAGTCACCCCAATGGTTTCAAACTATGGAACATTATTAACAAAATGACATGCACAATATCACAACACAATGTAAACGCATGATTCATGTATGTTTGGGTAAAACCTGATACTGTAATCACGATACGAGAGGAAGATGGTCAACCGACGGTCAACCTTGTTTCACTCTCAGCTCCAACATGCTCCAACCATATCTCGAGTCCTCCAATTCCGCTCTCTCGATATATTGCTCCAGTGATCGCTCTTCTGCATCCGGCAGCCTCAGAGTCAGAGCTACGAAGATCTGGGGACTCTTGACATGAACTTGGAGTACACCAGGGCTACCGGGGCAAACACAGATCAGGTAAACATAAAATTGGAGACCAGCTATCACTGGTACATACTGGTACTATCTGGTACTGTATTCTCTTGAGGTGGTTGAACAAGGGATGTCACAGGTGACTTTTCTCTGGACAAGCCAACAGACAAGCCACAGCACTAGCTGCCCGCAGCACTGGCTGCACTGGATCAGACAAGGTTCAAATACAAAACTGTCACCACTCCTTTGGATGAATAAAACACGTTCATATACGTTCTATCATGTTCTATCTGCAATCGTCGTACATCTGCAGCGTGGTGTTGATCTGGTTCGACGTGGAAAAGCTAACTTGCCGTGAACCAAGGCCAAGCAGCAGCTCACCTGCCGAAGCAGCAAGATGCCAGCGTGCTTCCTACAGGATCTACAAGACACAACATATCACAAAATATCTAGCAACTGTAGCAATCCAATTCAACGCCTGCAGCTCCTTCAGCGATCGCACTGATGCATCCATGTGAACCCACATCACAGGATGTCACACGTCATAAATGATTAGAGATGATTAGAGTGTGGTAGAGTCAAAGAAAATTGCAATGCTTAGATTTATGTTGTTCACCTGAACTTACCCTAACCACCGCTGCATCAGTAGCATTGCGTCCTCAGGGTAGACGCAGCCAGAGTACTTCTTTCTGGGACCTAGCCACAAATGGTAGAGCTCCGCTGGCACCTCATCCATTCGTAGCAGAAAACTCTGCGGTTGGCTTAGCCAAGCATTGCCATCTAATCAGAAGAACCGATAGTCAAAAATGTACCAAGGCCACAGGAAGCGTGCGTCCTCAAATCAACAATAATACCAGTCGCTCATAGGTGCTTTCAAAATTCTGTTTCAGTCCAGGGTCACCAACCACTGTCAGATGCCAAACACGGCACTATCTTGTTCCCTCTTGCAAGTCTTGCAGTTTTGGGTACCTTCTGTTCCATTCCACAAGGTCCCATTTTGGGATCTATTGCCAAGTTTCATCTCAGGATATCTGGCCACATTGGCCACAAGCTATAGATTTTTAATAGAATGCATGTCTCCAGATTCACTTTCTGATATTTTTACAGTCGCGAAGCCTGACTCCATCAACATCTGATCTTGAAAAGCAACGCCAACAAGAACTGGAACTTGCCCTGCTGCTCACTATTTGGGATGCCCATCCATGCATAGCCCATCATAACCCATCCATGCAATTTAGAATGGCACCTCGTAGTGCTGTTCATTTGCCTTCGTCGTGCAAATTGCAATGGGCATGGTGCGCAAAGTCTCGATAAAGTCCAACTTGCTTGATTGCCTGGGGACGTTGTGGTACATGGATGGAATGTCTGCTGTGTGCCGTGTCAAGAAAAAGTAAGACAGAGACATCTCGCAATCAAACACAACGCTATGGCAAGGCTTTGAACAACCGCTCAAGAAACAACTCGAGATCATTTCACGCAGGTTGCTGTCCCTCTTGATTCTGTAAGAGTCCTTTCCTATTTTTTCTATTTTTTTCTTATTTTCTCTCAACTTTCTGTGGGAACAACACCATCCACACTGGCTAAAATTCAATTTCCTCAGGGAGCCGCACACTTGAATCTCCTCTGCAGAAGAAAGCGCTTCCACAGTCAACACATCAAGGCCGAATTGCATAGACTGAACACAGCCACGACCTTCTTCTTCGCGGATCTTTTGGGCCTGAGTTGGCTGGATCCATTTTTCCGCAATTTCTTCATCACTAAATCCCTGTCTCAAATGTGACTAGTTCCATCCACTCCAAGCTGAGTCCTTTACTAGTTTCATGCGAATGCCGATTCGTACCAGCCAATCTGGCACTCGGCCCTCATCCAGCATACGTTGCGCATAGGCAAACGCAACCGCCATCACTTTCCTCAGCTACCAGAGGAAGCAAAATGATGATAGATGATTATATAGATGATGGATATACAGTGCGGAAGACATGGGAAGACAGTAATTTGGATGACGGCAGAGGCAGAGCTAAAAAATGACCGCAGAACATCGCAGAACTATTCTCAGGATGAAACACACGTGTGGATGGCCGAATTTGTTCCGACATGTTCCAACAAGTTTCCCCTTCAGCTGGGCAATGTTGCCCTGTACGCTGCCAGACATTGTGCTGGATGAGACACCTACATCAGGCTATGATGAGCAAGGGCTGCGTGTTCTGGGTGGGCAAGTTTCAGAAACAAACCCTGAACTCTCCACTCGTTTGCACACTTGAGGAACTTCAATTGTTGGACACAAACTTCAATTGAATTGCTCAACTGAGCGGTGGCCAAAACCCCTATGTCATTCTCTTCTAATCCTACTTGTCTTCCGCGCGGTCGTCCGCACTGCTTCCGTGACCACAGTTTCAGCTTCCGCGGATGATTGGTAAGTTGATTCTGCTTCCGCAGAGCTTCCGCGAAAAGAAGCTCGTCATGAAATCGTCTTCCGCAGCCCGCGCGCTTCTGCGGACGTGGGTTTCACTTCCGCAAGCCCAACTTAGTTTCATCCCCATATATAATAATATATATATA
>Ga0126342_10020431_pt1 | contig 11131 bp, 7 predicted proteins | sample Cyp1metagenome_FD_92528 | JGI IMG/M metagenome (GOLD analysis project Ga0126342, IMG submission 92528) | Coral microbial communities from Lord Howe Island, Old Settlement Bay, Australia - Cyphastrea 1 metagenome | ecosystem: Host-associated > Invertebrates > Cnidaria > Coral ...
CATTCATGATTGATTTCCTGATGCCTTACATACACAGACTGATAGATCAACCCCCCCTCAATCACAACAGGCAGAAATTGATTTCCTGTCACTGTACGTCAGGAAGCTTTCAGGAAAAAAATTATAGGCCTTTTTTGGTATGATATTTTATTCCTGGCCCCATATCATGCCCCGGGACCCTCACCCACTGTCTGCTAGATTTTTGGAAAATAGTGTTTTTTTAAAAACGTACTGAACCCCCAGGAAAAAAAACTGGTAGTACAGAGGAGGGTCCAAAATCTAATAGTGGTAATAGTCATGGCTGTAGGGGCACCTGGTTGAAGTCGGTTCATCCCAGGGCGCTGCAATTGTGATCCATAGGTTGGCAGTGCACACTCACGCACACACACACATATATATATATATATATGTATGTATGTATGTATGTATGTATGCATGTATGATATATATATATATAATACGTTATATATATATATGAACATATATATAAATATATGTATCTGTATATCTATGTAATAACATTAATATTAACATGTATATAAATGATCCTTTTTTGTTACAAATTCTGATCCAACTGTGTCCAAATGTGATCCTCGAGGGCTTCACCGGCCTTGCTGGCCGCTTTCTGGGCTCATGTACAACAGCCCATTTAAAAGTCGATGATTGGTGTATTAACATGTATTAACAAGGTAAACTAAACTTGATGTTATAAGAGGGGGAGCAAAAAAAAAACATCAGAATGCCTGAAAAAATCATCCTTTGATTCAGCAATCATTCGTATTCAAACGCAGCCACCATTTATAGTAGGAACGAAACCATGAAGTAACGGATTGATCAGATGAATTGCTTGCATATCTACAAAATGCGACTGTGCATCATGTGTATGATCACCTATAAACATGTTATAATCATGTTATAAGCCCCCTAGGGTGACGTCCCAGGGCTTGCTGCTAAAGTCGACCAGGGGGACATCATTTGTAGCGCGATTTTAGATGGCTACTGCAAGAAATCCCCATGCAATAGATGGTTAGCATCTCATGGATACAATATGCTAAAAAAATGGATATAACGTGATATATATATATATATATATATGTGTAGTCCTTCATGGTTAAGATGGTCTATATATAAGTTAGCCATTGTAGACACCAGTAATTAGAGTTAATTGTCAAGGTAGGTTAATTTTAAGATATATATATATATGGATATATAATATATAATCTTATAGGTAGATCAACATATGATTTCACTTTCATAAGCCAATCTTTCCCAAAAAACAGGCCGTGGACCTTCTTGGACATGACGTCTGACTCGTTGGCTTTCAGCTTCCGACGTGCCAGCATAGCTTCCTGTGGGAAACGCAGTTACCATCAAAATCGATATGGCAAAACCCTGACTGTAAAACATGTGGATGATTTTGGTGGTGAAAATGCCAACATGTTGGAGTGTTTTTCGCTTAAAGTGATGCCAAAATCCACGATGGATTCATGGATCACTGTTTTGGTGTTTTTGATGTGCTTGTGATGTTGCATCATATGTCTTACATATCCCCAACCTTAGCCGCTGATGAAGTCCAACTAATGGTGAACACGCCGAGTCATCCAAGGCTCTTGTGCTAATTGATCCCGACAAACTCCAAGATCCAAACGACCTCGATATTTCCGCGGAAGGGGGCGCAATCGCACTGGTTTTCACATCAAAATACGTGTGACTTATGGATTTTCATTACCCCCAAGTGTACTAGGCATGCAGGTTTCAACCCATTCCAAAGTGAAAAACTATGTCTTCATTCTTCGTGGCTACAATAGTTGTTTTTGAATAATTATATTATGTTATGTTGCTCCAACGTCCATATTCAAGAATGATTCATTCGTATGCAGCATCTGAAACATGGCGGAGTCTCTGAGTCAAATGCAAGCGCACACATATGTGTCAGTAAAAAAACCGACAATCTCTCTTATATATATATATGCCCGTGACATGTCTGATGGCCGCTCGACACACTGGGGTTCCCACCATTCAAGCCAGTTTAGAGGGTCAACCCTGTGATAAACATTGGTAAACAAGGAAACGAACCAAGTTTGGACCACCTTAGCAATGACCACAACTCATCACGCTGTATTGAGCCTGAAAATCCACGTCACAAACAAAAGGAAGGATTGAGATACCATGATTTACCTTGGACAAATTGGGATTTACCCTCACAACACAAAACATACTATGTCACTGTCTAGTTAGTCTAGTTACTATGTTAAACTATGTTTCACTCTTTTCTCAATGGGCAGCTGCAACCATGGAGATTCCAGCTTACAAGACCCCTCTCGGGGTCAAGGGGCATTTCACTCGTCCAGTGGACGATTTACCTCATACTGGTGGCAACATATCAATGTTAAACCCCGGGGTGCCAATGTTAGCAAATCCCTCATTTCTGTTGCCGAACATAATCCCAAGTTTGTGCCTTCTTTAACATCCTCAACGCTAAAAAGACCTTGATTCTATTAGAATTCTATTACTGAGTGGTGGCTGCAACCCCACTGAAAAATAGTCAATGGGAACCATCATATAGGATTGTGGAAGCAACCCGTTTATTGGAAACCACCAAGCCACCAAGCAGATTGAGTCATGTCATTTATCAAAAATTGATGTCGCCCAAGCAGTGAGTGTTCTCAAATTCCATCAGCATCGGTGTCCACATTTCTGCTGTTTTTACACGTCGCGTCGCTTTTGGAACATCAACACAGCACTCCCAAACCAAAACACATTTTCGTGCGTGCGTGTCCTTGATAATATTGGCATACGCTAAATTATATCAAATCATTATAGCATATACCTTCCATTTGGCACACGTTACCCAAAACAGGGTCTTCAACCGAGCCGCCCCAGGCGGAATTCGTGGCTTGTCGTCCCTTGTTGCGTCCCGAAGCTCGGTGTGGCCTGGCTCATCGCTGGACTCGGCTTGGAGGGCCCTCAAAATAGCTAAGGTGGCTTATAAGTGGCTGAGATCTATGGTTTATGGTAGATACAATACTGGTTGGTGGTTTCAACCCCTCTGAAAAATATGAAAGTCAGTTGGGATTATTATTCCCAATATATGGAAATATAAAAAATGTTCCAAACCACCAACCAGTAGAACTAGATAACTATGCTGAATGGGGTTGATAAAGCAACTTATTAACTCGGAGGCACCATCCTGTAATGAGTCTCCAGATAGTGGCCATTTTATCATATTTCATCTGGGTCATTCAACTCTTAAATAGCTCTAAATAGGTACAATAAATAGATGTCAGTCCATTCACACTACAGTCTGGCAGTGCTTGAAAATTACAGGTACATCATCATGAGTTGAATGAAAGCAGAACGACATCCGATCGGAAAACCTGCCAAATATGATTCAAAGTGATTTTGCATGATTTCAACGAATAAAACATGCCCAAGATCAAGATTCAACAGTAGAACAGTTTGAAAACAATGCTGCACGACATGTCTCAAAGGTAAACGTCGACGTTACACAAATGCGTAGGGCGTAGGTAAACATCGACACTGGATATCCAGGGTTTGGAAGTGCTCTAATCTTCCTCACAATGGAAAAATGCAGCATCCCCTACAGAATTGCCCTGCAATTGCCTGGTTCTTCCTGCCCCAGTTCTGATCCCTGAACACAGGTATCGGGCAAATTCGAGAGCCATGATTGAACTGTCCACTTTGCATTAAGCTACAGTATCCAATCCTGTTTTGGGCATTCCACTATCCACTTTGTGGGATTACACATGTCCCCCACGTCACCAACCAGCGCAGCAAAAAAGGTGGCCTAGTCCAACTGCGGGCGGTGCCATCACTCGAGCCTTCCACGGTGATTTTCTGAAGAGTTTGGCGCCGCCGAAGCAGTTGCAAGCAACGAGGATTCTTGATTCACCATCAAACATTGGGCTTCATTCTCCTTACTATTGTACTATAACCATTATTCCAGGGTTCAGTCGCAGTGAGGTCGTTATAATTATATATATGACCCTGGCCCAGATTCTTTGAAATATCATTGTTTTGTGATTACAGTATATTGTTCTGGGCATCCAGTTGTTGCGTTTCGTGTTGCCTTAGACTTCCTGCATGCCTGCATTAAACTCACGCCACGTGGGGTTCAAATTTATATCAACATCGGTGATACACTTTCGTATCTTTTTATAGTATGGAAGATTACTTCACATTTACATAATGATGTGTATACATGTATGTCTCAATGTATATATAACTATCATATACATGTATATATCCGTATAAGAAAACACCTATGCACACACATAACATGACATGTTTCAATGTAGACATACAGAAATTAACGATACATGGAGAAGGGAAACGTGCAAATACATACATTTCAGGTACTTAAACTGGAGGCACCGTGCCATATAAAGACATCTATTTTGGGGCTACATGCCCTTACATAGCCCTGAAAAATAGACACTGAAACATATGGTAGGTACGTCCATTTTTCATCGCTTCCTGTTTCATGGCCACTGATGGGCTCAGAAACTCTTCCCCATCCCATCCGCCGCTAGGGCGCCTTTATTGCTGAAAGGGCTTAGTCCTGTCAGCTCCTTGTTGCAACGCCATGTGAGGCATCAAGAACCCTGGTTAAAGCATTGAAACCCGTATACATGATCGTTGATGCGTTAAAAAAACATTGATGTATAGCATGAGATCATATGATATGCAACACTTGTGTGTTTGTTTTTCAAATTTGACCAAATATATATGTAGATATAGCTATTTTGTACACACACAAACACACACATGACATATATATATACATATACATATACATATATATATATATAGTGGCCAGCATATCCAGAAAAAAAAAAACGCACCCCATTTAACCACCCCATTTGATGCGGCTAAGAAATACCCTCAGTTCTGCAAGGGAAGTGCGTGGGTGTCACAAACATGAACTGTAGACTATCACCGCACATCACTGCGTATGTCTACACACACACAAACGTATATATATATATATATATATATATATATGTATATATATATATATGTATATATAATGATATATATATATATATGTATATTATATGTATATGTATGTGTATATATATATATATAAAGTAAAAAGTGCATATATGTGTTGCTATGATGTGAATCCAACACCCCGCCCTCCTAAACCCCTCCCAGCTGCCCTGCATATTCATTTATGTTGATGAATTGCACACCGAAGCAGGTTGGAGCAAAACAAAAGACTCACCCTAACGGTTGAGATGTGTGTCCTGATTTACCCCTGCCATCCCGTGTGGGAACGGGAAAAGCTGTGGCCTTTCCACTAAGAAACAGGTGATACATCCTGTAAAACAGGATCGCTGCTTGACTGTGAGGGGTTTTGCCTTCCCTTGGGGGCTTATGAATCCTTGTAGATCATGGCATCCCGGAAATCCCTTTATGTCGCAAAAAGGTAGACACCCAAATACCCCCAGTCAGTCTCTCTCCATCATTCTCCAATTCTCCATCATGACTATCGCGCTGTATTGTATTGCCATGAATTAAACAGCCCTAAACCACCAACATGACTATCGTGATTAAGGCACTTATAACCAATCGCATTCATTTCCTATTCAGACCAATATCATGAGGTGAAACAGATCCGATTATAATTCCATGATTACGGTTACTAAAGTGACAGTAATGACTGATATTGTTGTCATTATTGTTGCTACTGTTGAATTGGTTATTTATACAATAATTACTGATATTGTTACTATTACTAATTAGTGGATATATGGCTATTATAGATGGTTAATTCTATACCATTTGGTTATTTAACATAGCCATAGCCATGGAAAATGAAATTTTTAAATAGGTAAACCATCTATAAATGGGCCATTTCCCATGGCTATGTTAAATAACCAGAGGGTATATCAACCATATATTTCCTCCTTCAACTTGCCATTTTGGGGTTCCAACTTGACACATCCCCACTGAGACCAAGGGCCATGTCTGAACAGCCTCAGTCGCCGCCCGGGTCATGCTTTCCAGTCGTCCGGAGACAATCACTACTGATACCCGCACGCGCCGCACGCAAACTTCTAACTTTCTTTATATTCTTATGATTTTTTTACGTGTATGATATGTAATTATATAAATACACATCTCTCATCATCCCTCCGCGTTTATCATCATGTAGTAGAGATACCTTATGTACATGTATGCATATTTAACTAGCAATTATTCTGAGTATATATACATTTATCATTTTTTCGACATGAACATCATTTTTTGGTGCGATTCAATCAGCATCTTAGTATTAGAAGAGACGTTTCACCCAAGTTTCTGAGTTCGGGACTGCTTTGCAGCCAGGGTGGGTCACCCCAAAGACTTCCAAGGCCAACGCTCCTGCAGGCAAGCACTGATTTTCTGTACCCCAAAATTGCATTGTTTATCATCATGTTCCCCATTAAAGTGGCAAGTTTGATCAATTTTGAAGTAGTTCAACGTATTGACCCAGGAAACCCCAGGAAATGGCCACTGGTGCTCACTGCAAACATCTAACATATATATATATATATCCTCTATATTCCTCTATGTTAGACACCAAATGTGATAATGTATATACTGTATATATATATATATGTTGAATATCTTTAAGTATTCCTCTAGAGATCTATGACACTTGATTAGTATTACGAGTAACGGTTTTACGCTATTTTTTCTCCCATGTTGGCCACACCACTGAAATGTCCACATGCTTCCTCCATGAGCATCACCCTTTCGGAGGCTTGACTGACCCCTGTAAAGCATTATCAAACTCAAACCAAGGCTGGGATCTTCAATTGAAAAGCACCACCAGGAAAAGGTGAAGTGTTTTTTTTTAACCCCATCGCATCGTCGTTATTTCATCACCATAGTCCAACCCTAATGAAGTAAACCAACGTGTCAGACCCAAGGGCTGCCTTTGCCGCGCAAACTTCGCAAAGCTGCCGGGGCTCTTCTCAGGCGTCGGCAGTTCAATGACCTGAAGTCGAAGTGAAACTCTGGGAGATTCGGCCGGAAAGTCGTTAATATGCTAACGTCTAGAGCGTGTGTGTGTGTGTGTGTATATGTATAATGATATATATATATATATGTAGATAGATAGATAGATAGATAGATAGATAGACAGATAGATAGATTGATAGATAGATAGATAGGTAGTCAATAACCCTGGTTGGTCAGAGCCCATTCAGTGCGTTTTCCCACTTATAAATGGGTTCTAACAAGAGCTACTAACCAGTTTACTACAAGTGGGGTGATCCTCCATATAATTATGGAATCTTCAATATACAATCGAGATACTAACCAGTACTGCGGCCGTGGCAGGGAGGAAGTTTCGAAAAAGAGCAGTGACCACAAGAAATCTTTGACTTAATTATGCAGAAGCAATGAATGATTGAGGTTGCAAGGTCTTCAATTGATGAGCAAATAAACTATGGAGATGGCAATGAAATCACATGAGCGCAAATCAACGAAGCAAACAGGCAATGCATGTTTTCTTAAATGAAACGATGGATGACATGAAAGAATCAATGCATTAATTAATCAACGAATATATGAATAAAGCAGCCACTGAATGAATATACGAATATATATCTATATGTATGAATGTATAAATGAATGAATGAATGAACGAATGAATGAAACGAAGGAAGGAAGAAACAAATAAACTAAGAAATCAATGCATGGATGAACGATTGCTGGCTGAGGTAACCATAGGATGATATATATGATAAATTGATAAACTAAAGGCTTACCCTCCGGTAATGAAACACGGATGGAAAATCCTCTGTGGATAGAAATGGGGATGGTCATAACCCAGAAATGAGGTTTTTGGATGACCCAAAAGGATGAAGCACTAAATGTGCATATGTAGTTGAAATGTAATTTAAATGAACACTAATCCTTGGCAAGGAATCATGATGTTTTTTTCGATTAGCACATATGCCTGGACCCTTGATAAACTGTCCTCATACTTTTTCTTTAATGATCTTCGATGGGGATACACAGCAGCGTAACAACGAAAGTTGCTCCCAAACTAACCAAAATTTCTTGTGAGGTCAGTCATGCTTGATGTGTTTCTTGCATCACCATTACATAATGCGTATGTATACTTACAAATATAGTAACCCAAAACAACTGAGAGAAGAAATGTATCACTATTTCACAAGGATTCCAGTTTTCTATCTGTTTGAGGGATTGTTTATGTGCAAAGAAACAAACAAATGTGTATGCACCATATATGTATATATATATATACTTAAAAACATACCTATACACATTAATCATTAATCCCAAGATATCCCAAACCATTTTTGAGGTCACATCTAAGAATCTAATGTGTTCCCTGATGTAAACCATCCTTGACTGTGAGGCTATGGATTCTCCAACCCTGACCCGGGGCTGCCTTTGACAATTGATTCTGGCCATGAAATATAGTTACAACAGGTAATTCAGTGTAATTAAATGATCTAAATACAAACTGGGATGCATGGCTGCGTTTCCAGCCACATTAGTAGATCACCTGGAAAACACAAAAAGTCACTAGGCCAATCTCCCCGGGGAAGAAACAAAGAAAACAAACTGATCTATATTCACATGCATTTATATTGTATATATAAGATTTAAATACACATAAATATTCCCACGTATGGCCAAAAATGATAGGATTAAACTACCCATCGTATTCCGTTTTCTGAGCCGTTGGCTGTGGCATCTTTGGGCCCGGTGCGCTCCTGCAGCTGTGAAACCAGCGGTTGAACATCTGAGTCGAACTCCAAAATGGAAGTTCACCACCTAAAAAATGGCATTCATGGGTATGGACGTATGGATCCATAGCCATATGATGCATTTTTTTTAATGTGATGAGGTTGGGATCATCATCATCACCGCTGGTTGGTGCTTTCAACCCCCTGAACAACATGTGTTGGGCTCGTCCTTCCATTTCAAGGATTGATCATTTAAAAAATGAACCCACCAGCCATCATCCCATTATATCATATGATATCCCAGTATATGCCTACTAGATACCAGATTTATCGCTTATATACCACCATTACATACCCATCAAAAATAAGATTAAAGGAAAATCCACCAGCCAATGGTAAATATTGGCCATATATATCATATAGTATAATATAGTAAAGTATAAAAAGTTCATGCCAACAATGTTTTTGTTTAATCTATATCCCCATGTTAGATGATTGAATCATGTTACAGCATGTTGCCCTCCAGTAAATCAACATAGACCCTGCCAAACACGGGGGTGGAAGATTAGTTTCCATTAGAAATTGGTTGTTATGTTCATCTATTTCCAGGGTTAGCCAGGGTCTATTAGTCTATGTTAATTTACTCGAGGGTGCGTAATTCTAGGTAAATTAAAAAAAACGCTAACCTGAATTAAGGACATTGGGGATGATTCCCCGTGCATAATACATGTTTCCAGTGAGGTCGCAGTGCGGTGTCTCCCCAGATCCATGATCATATCTATCTATCTACCTACCTATTTATCTAACTATCTATCTACCTATCCTATCCTACCCTACCCTATCCTATCCTACCCTATCCTATCTACCTATCTACCTACCTATCTACCTACCTATCTACCTGTATCTAAATATCTACCTATCTACCTATCTACCTATCTACCTATCTATCAATCTATCTATCTATCTATCAATCAATCAATCAATCTATCTATCTATCTATCTATCAATCTATCAATCTATCTATCGATCTATCGATCTATCTATCCATCTATCTAAATCTATCTAAATCTATCTATCTATCTAAATCTATCTATCTATCTATCTATCTGTCTCTATCTATCTCCATTTATCTATCTATCCTATCCTATCCTACCCTATCCTATCCTATCTATACAATCTACCAGTAGTACCGCACAAGGCGGTGGCGGAAGTTTCAAAGATAGGAAACCTATAGGAGAAGCTGGTTGTTGTGAATCATGGATGGCAGAGCGAAGCCACTGATGGATCGAAAGGTGGTTGAGGTCTCCTCTCTTTCTCTCTCTTTCTCTGTCTTTCTCTCTCTTTCCCTCTTGTTCTCTCTCTTTCTCTCTCTTTCTCTCTCTTTCTCTCTCTTTCTCTGATTATCTATCTATCTATGTGTCTAGCTATCTTTCTATCTATCTATCTATCTACCTATCTATCTACCTATCTATCTCTATCTATTCATCCATCTGTCTATCTATCTATCCATCTATCTATCCATCTATCTATTTATCTTTCTATCTATCCATCTGTCTATCTATCTATCTATCCATCTATCTATCGATATATCGATCTATCTATCGATCTATCGATCTATCGATCGATCGATCTATCGATCTATCTATCTATCTCTATCTATCTCTATCTATCTCTATCTATCTCTATCTATCTCTATCTAAATCTATCTAAACCCATCTAAATCTATCTAAATCTATCTAAATCTAAATCTATCTAAATCTATCTAAACCCATCTAAATCTATCTAAATCTATCTAAATCTATCTAAATCAATCTATCTATCTATCCACCTATCTATCTATCTATCTATCCATCTATCTATCTATCTATCCATCTATCTATCTATCTATCTATCTATCTATTTATGTTTCTATCTATCAACCAACAAATTATCTATCTATCTCTCGGTCTGTCTGTCTGTCTATCTATCTACCTGTCTATCTGCACGCTTGAAAACCTTGCTATTCTACGAGACTTCTTCATTTCCCAAGTTGACAACATCAAAAACGCAGCACTTCTGCGAGACTTCCTCATTTTTTGAAGTTGATTACATCAAACAGAAAACACTTCTGCGAGACCTCCTCCTTTTTTTAAGTTGACCACATCAAAAACGAAGCAATTCTGCGAGACTTCCTTCATTTTTGAACTTAACAACGTCAAAAAGGAAGCAATTCTGCGAGACTTCTTCATTTTCACACTTGACAACATCAAAAACGAAAGAATTCTGCGAGACTCCCTTCAAAAATGGAAAGTTGACTGCAGCGCTGACGGCCTCGTGCCAATACGTTTTGCGATTTTTCCATTCCATGTGTCTAAAGTACTGCGCCTGCCACGAAAAAGTGATGCCAGGTCATACGA
>Ga0126342_10020432_pt1 | contig 11131 bp, 8 predicted proteins | sample Cyp1metagenome_FD_92528 | JGI IMG/M metagenome (GOLD analysis project Ga0126342, IMG submission 92528) | Coral microbial communities from Lord Howe Island, Old Settlement Bay, Australia - Cyphastrea 1 metagenome | ecosystem: Host-associated > Invertebrates > Cnidaria > Coral ...
CCTCTTCTCGACTGCCTATAACACATCTTTCATACATCGTTTCTAAAATTGCGTCTCCATACTAACAAGAGAAGACCCTGCTCCTCTACGCTCTCGGGCCATCCGTCGTCTAGTTTTTTTTTCAATTTTCCTCATGACCCAAGGTATGATGCGAAGCACCTGCACAAATGGAACGACAGTGGAGTCGAATTCCTCTTGTCACTGGGGCCCTTTCATGCGTCACGACATGACGTGACCATGGGTATTCGGCCCACCCATCCCATGGTTCATCATCATTTTCTCCACTAAATTGGCCATAAATTGGGTCATGATCCATCGTCATCCCCCATATTGAGACATTGCGATGGCGGCAGCCATGACTATGGGTCAGGGGCTGATCGTACAGATGATATATAGCTACATGGCTTAGTCTATGAATGTTTTGCAGGCTGCCTTGTACCTTAGTTGCTGTTGCGCTGCAAATGAGTTACTTGGGAGACTTTTGGCTCATGAAAAAGGGATGATCAACTGACCATGGCATCACAAGACGAGGATCAGTTGGGATTGTTTGAAACCACCACCAAGTTCGTAAATGTCCTTTTCCGAATGGTTGGTTGAGTACTAAGAGGGTTACCCATGGTTACCCCCTTGAACACTGCCAATAGGTACTTGTAGATCCTAGGAGACCGACTGTTCTGCACTGGCCTGACAGAATGTGTCAGACAAGGGCCCTAGTGGCGAGACTTTCTGTCCACTAAATCCCCACGAAAACCAGTATAAAACCAGCATAAGACCCATGGCCATGTCACAAAAACGCCAAGGTGAGATTCAGTGCACGGCTCCCTACAGTGGCACCACGACTTTCGCCAGCTGCCCAGCGGAGAACGTGGATCCGGAGCGGAACGCCAGCGTGACACTGCCCAGCTGTGTCTTGCAGTGTGCCTTGGAGCGGTGATGACATCATGGCTGGTCATTTGGAGGTTTCCTAGATCTTTTGGGTAGCCTCAAATCATCCATTTGAGATTGGGATTTTCCATTATAAACATTTATAAACCCTCCATTTTGGGGTACCTTCATTTATGGAAACCTCCATTTGGTTGGGACTTGGGGGGTGATGACCCAAAGATTACACTGTTACACGCTTTCCGAAATTCGCTGAAGTTTGCCAGTTGTGGGCCACTTAAACATTTCGTTGCTGGATCTTGCGGTGTAGATTAGATTATATAGATGTATAGGTAGATGGATAGGTAGATGAGATGTATAGATGTCAAGATAGATGTATAGATAGGTGTATAGATAGATTATAGACGTATAGATAGATTTATAGACATATAGATAGATGTACTGTATACATAAACAGATGTAAACATGTACAGATAATACAGGTGGGTGGATGGATAGGAAGATAGATAGCTAGACAGAGTCTCAGACAATAGGGTAGATGTATGTGAAAATATTTGCAGATTTCATGATTTCATGCTATGGACATTTTTCAAGAGCACAGAGATTTACCACAGTAATTTTCAGCGGGTCGCAATGGCTAATCCCCGAACATTTTATGGAGGTTTATGGCTGGGACAATCATCGAACATCGAAGAAAAAATAGACTACCCTCTGGTAAACTAACATAGCTATTGAAAATGGCCATAGAAATAGTGAGTTTTCCCATTAAAAATGGTGGTTTTCCAGTTCGCTATTTTGACATAACCAGAGGGTATTTTCCAGCAAGCCTTAGGCTGTTGACTCCGGAGGGTCCATCTCAAAAAAATCGTATCCCAATCATCGACAACAATTGGAGATCCCATTGCATTCATTTTTGTCCCAAAAAAAAGCACCATGCATCCATTTAAAAACCCACTGTTATGATGAAAAAACTATCTTTATACAAAGATTTTACACCGCTTGTAAAATAGTCACCATCCAACAAATCCCCAAAACAATGGTGATACTATCCCAAGTATTATGCCATGGAATCCCATATATATATATACATAAAATCATATTAAAGAAACATATTCATATGATATTCCCATATCGATCCCCATTTATCCCCGGTGAATCTCCCCATTTTTTCGATGGAAAAACGTCAGGTGATCCACCCTCCGTGATCCCCTCCGGCTACGAGATGACCGAGAACGGCTGGAGCTGTAGCGAGGGCTTCATCGGCGCGACGGCTCAAGCCGGGAAGGTGCTGGATCTTTTTTTGGGGAAATTTATGACTCAGACTTAGAGAAATACGTAGATTATGTATATATATAGATGATCATTAATATGATCATATATGTTATGTAATGTAATATGTCATATGTATATAATATATATACATATAATATGTATATATGCACATTATATTATATATATACATTGTACACTTTGTTTTTCTTTAGCCATCAACATTATGTGAGCTTTCTTTCACATGGCAAGCTAGAGCGGCTGGCAATTTTGGGTACCATCCATTGCATCTTGGGCTGCTATTGTCACAATTTGGAACATTTAAACACCATCCATCTGTTTTAGACATTTTCAGAAATTCACGGATTATTGTATACTGTAGTTTTAGAGATAACATATACTGTATAATGTCAACCCTGGATTAATAAACCCCTAGGCTGTTTAATTGGGAGGGTACCATTTATGTACCATGTTGTGACTATTTGGAGGGTACCCCCTAATTAATAAACCATGGTTTAGCAAAATCCGGGGTTGACATTATGCAATAATATATAATAATAACATACAATAACATTATATATTTAGTATTTCTACCATATATTTAGTATTTCTACCATTATATATTTAGTATTTCTACCATTTAATAATATATAATAATAACATTATGCACAGCTCTTTGTTTCTTTGTTGCTTCTCTTGTAGAGTCTTCGCCGGTCGCCAGTCGCCAAGATATCAGATCCGGTTGGAAGAGCCAGGTGATTCGACTCGCTCATCGCTCAACGTTCCCTGTGGCTTTCAGCAACTGATTTACCCTCTGGTAATTTAACATAGCCATTGAAGATGGCCATTAATAGTTGATTTTCCCATTAAAAATTGTGATTTTCCATTGCTATGTTAGTTTACCAGAGGGTATACACCATACCAGTCTGATTCACTTCAGCTGATGATGCGCGCCGAACAGCAGCTTGCAAACACCAGGGTGAAGAAAAAACAACTGCAACAATTTGTCTTCAAACCTTACCATCAAAAGAGCCAGCATCCCACATAGCAAGTCTAGTTGGATGAGCATCAAACTATATAAAACTTTCAACAGGACCAGGTGAAGTTCAACTTTTGCTTAGCTGCATGCTTCCATGCTTCCTCATGCGACACAACTTGGAGGCTCCGTTGTGCCAAGAGAGCGCAACGTCGTGGGCGACCGCCTCGCTACACCGGTAGCGGCGCCCCCAAACAGCTCCCGGGGCCCCGGTGCCGCGGTGGCCGCGGCAACCGCAGCGACCGCCGTGTCGGCCCTGCGGCCGAAACGGCGCCGGGACCGCCGGGACCGGGCGTGGCGTCGCAGCGTGGCGACGACGAACGAGACGAATGCCTCGGTGACGTCCTCCGCGTCAGCGTCCAGATTTTCCACCAAGGAGCCGACCATGAAAGATTGATATGATGAGCAGGAAAAAGAGGGTGAATTTACTGTCAAAGTGGATGGGAACTGGAGTTAATTCAATAATATCGCAATATATCCCAGTGTTTTTTGGACATTTTTCAGGGATTGTATATATATATATATATATATCCATGGGACGAATGCCCTTGTCAGACCTTCAGGCGACATTCCGTGGCGCCAGGAGTCAGTGATTGTCACTGACCTCATTGCGCAGAGTTTCATCAAGATCTTTAACAATGCTTTTTTAAACACCATTGAACGGGTGAGGCCAGTGGCTTCATGGGCGGCAGGGAGACACCAAGTGCTGGATGGATGCTGGGGGCTTTTGAAAAGTGTTAGTACACGCATCAACAACACCTGATATTATGGGTGATGTTCCCATGAGTGTACCTTGTTTTAGGATGTTTTAGTAGCATCTTGCTGGTAACATGTCATCCTTTGTTTTTCAACTCTGCTTTAAAAAGGCTGCTTTCCTGGTAATTTCACTTACGGCTGCCGTGTTTTCCAGGCAACCGCATTTGATCAACGTGCTGAAAAACTTGAAGACCTTCGCGGCTCGTGTGCCACCGAAATATCGTGGCAGTATCGAGAAAGCCTTGAGGACGGAGGGCTTCCTGTCTTTTCTGCCGCTTGGATATGCTTGGATCAGACAGTTTACAAATGCTGGTTTTTAAGTGTCAAAACGGAGAGTTAACCATCAGAAACAATGAGACATGTTGGTTCAACCATCAAATGATTAATTGAATTAATTGGCAACTGGATGACACTGTGGATGAACCTTGAAACCCGTTTTGGATGTAAGTTTTGGCTGCATCAAGATTGCGAAGCTGAGGTTGTCGAGAGCTGCGGTGAGCTTGCTTTGCGCCAAGGCAACGGTCCTGTGACTGGGGGAGGTGACTTAGGTGTAGTTGCAGAGGAACATCATTGACATGATCATTCATATTAATATTAATATTAATACTAATTGATATCATCATCATCATCATCATCATCATCATCATCTCGTCATCCAGGGGTCCATGTTTTGGATGCTCCAGCCGTCATGTTCAGGGTGGGATAAGGAAGAAACATTGAACAACAACATAAAAAACATAACAGGCAAAACACCCTCAACAAAGCCTACCCTCGTTGAAACCAAACATTATTACAACAACCTAAAACATATATATATATATAGCAATATAACCAAAAAGAAACAGTCAAACATTTCAGATTACAAGATTGAACAAAAACATAACAGCCTCTCACCTGACCTACAACCTGTCTTGTCCTAGCTTCCCCCTTCTACCATTTTTTTCCCATGTATACTCCCATTCTTAATAATTATATAATCATATATAATCGCATGATTTTCCCATCACTTTTCCAAAAAAAAATATCAATTCTATCCCATGTATACTTCGATTCTTAATGATTCATCCTTATACATCATTATCCCTATGGTTGATCGTTAATCATCCCTTCATGACCAGGCCACCTTGCGCCCCTCGCAGACCAAGCTGGGGCGCGAGCACGAGGAATGGCTGGTTTGTTGCGGCATTTATAGATGGTCCATGAGGTTATGGGAAGATTAATGGGGATATAATGGCAACATTAAGGAAACTAAATGGGATTCATATTCTTGGAGAATCATTGGGATCATAATTGGGATATACCCTGTGGCAATCAAACATTGCTAGCTGGGAGATCCCCAGAAAAAATTGAGGTTTCTACCATGGGGAAATCATCTAGAAACGGGGGGATTTCCCAATTATCAAAACCTATTGGTACTATACAAACCATGAGAAATATTGGAAATATTGGCTATAACTCCGTCAAGAATGGGGCGATGAACATCATCTATAGAACAACTATAGAGTGGTGTTGACCGCTGTACCAAGATAACATGACACTTATCCAAGTTGGATCCTCACACTCGTGAGGTGGCTCTGAAACCACCACGTGGTAAAATTCGTATGGTTCATGGTTTGTCAGGCCTTCTACTACATACGTCAACAAGGTCTGTCTCAGTTGGATTATGGTTTTCTGCCTTTGATCTATTTTCAGGGACGCCCGGTTGCTTCTTTAAACGGTTGACTGTTGGCGCAAAGACATTGACTCATGGCTGCCGGCCAAGATATCTGACCGACAACTGCCCGCCCACAGGGCTTCGCCGTTCTTGGAACCGGAAAATTGAACAGTTGAGGGATTGGCTTGTTACCCTCTGGTAATTTAACATAGCTACTGAAATTTTAAAATGGCCATTTATAGTGGATTTCCCCATTAAAAATTGTGATTTTCCATAGATATGTTAAATTACCAGAGGGTATCTCAAAAAAACAAGAAATATATTGTAATGGGCTAAATTGGATCATATCTGACCAACAAAGACAGGGTCTCTCTAGTTTTAAACTAGGCATATATATATTATGTATATGAATAATACATATGTTTCTATATCTACACAGTATAACTAACCATCATCTATTATATATATAATAAGAACAATAATGATAATAATGATCATAAGAATCATGATAATCATGATAATAGAATATAATGACTATATAATGATATAATTAATAATACAAACGTAATTTTCAATAATTAACTAATAATCAATACTTAATAACTAAATAATAACAACAACACTACTAGTAATCATAATGATAACCATAATGATAAAATGTATAAATGAATACACACACACACAGCCCGTGACATGGCGTCCAGGAGTTGGCCACCGTGGTGGAGGAGTTGTACATTGCGGCCTTGTTACATGCAGAAGATCAGTGGGACTTGGAGACCTGGCTACGGTTAAATAAGCTGGGAAAAAGCTGGGAACATGGGAGCCCTGGCAATTGTCTTAGGCTTTGGTGAAAATATTGGGGAACAACTTGCCTTTCGTACAACAATGGGGGAAAACCCCGAACCAACCCATGCTCCCATGCTTCGTCTCGAGGTTTCTTGGAGAATCACCCCATTTAAAGTGGTTCATAACCATGGTTATAAGATGTTTTAAGCTATTTATAGATGGGATATCCCACGGAATGGGGACTTATGATCAACAGGCTTGCGACCTCACCGCAAGCGACGGGGAATCATCCCCCACATGGGCCGTATTTTTGAGGAGGGAGGGACAAGTCGAGTTACGAAAAAAATCAGGTGGGTGAATTATTCTAATCAATCGAGATTTGTTATGAGATTCATTTTCCCTATGATCTCATGGCCATGTGGTGGGTATACGCCATTTTCAGACACCTAGTTGTTGGACCACATTTTTTAGTCAACGATGGGAATTTACATGGCATTTGATACGCGTGTATACATATATATATACACACCACAATTACTATATAATATATTATATATACACACAAGTATGACACTGTACATGGCAAGAGAAATTGGAATTCAAGTGTCAATGTATGGATACTGATCAATTGAGACGAGTTCAGTTTGGGCATGGTTGGTGAAGCAGGTTCCACCTCATTGGTGAATGGTTGATGAATGGAGTAGCTTTTGAAACTGGGGTCACTAAAAGTGAATGGTTTAAGCATGTTTAAGCCAATAAAATGACAATTCTGGCTGATTTTGGGGCAGATTTCAAGCAATCACCACATGATGAAGTTGGTGAACATCCTAAGCTGAGTAGAAAAGTCGAAGCTTGGGATGGTCAACCCAAATTTGTAGGCGATCCTCTTTATGAGATAGTAACTTTTATTGACATTATATATATATATATATCATTAGTCATTAGTTTTGCTTTCTGTTGTTGTCATTATTCTCCTTGTTATGAGTATCATCATTATCACCATTGACATTATCCTATTCTTTTGCCCTACACTCTTGAAAATCACTTTCCTCCATGCGTTACCGCCATGGGAATCCAGGAATTGAAAGCCGATGGGAAGACCTTCATGGCAGTGGCTGCATCTTTTGTGAAGCACTTGGCGGATCCTGCACCCTTGAAGACTGCCAACATCCAGGCGCCGCGCAGCCTGACTTTTTAAAAGTCACATGGGGAATCTGATGTGAATTACTCTAGGCTAATTAGGCACGTTTTGGTTTGCTTCGTTTTGCACAGTGGCATAGCATTTTGATTTGGGATTCCGGCTTTCAAACTTACCAATAGTGTTTCTTCTCGCCCTTGCCGCGGGTGATGACACCAAAAAAACCTTCGCGACCTTATTGAGATGCAATGCGGAGACGCAACTTATGATTGTTCCATGGTTGCGAGTTGTTGGATCAGCTACAGCAAGATTGAATCGCAAAGATCCCTAGAATTGGTTGAAAGGAACCAACCAGAGGAAACTGCACCAAGCGTCACGAAGCGCCCTAGATTTGGATGCAAAACCTTGCGCAAATCCGGGGGTTCTCTTGCTCAGTCTGCCTTGAATGAAAACATGTTTTTTTCGCGTCTTTGACTGGCCATCATTCCGCCAAAGGTGGAGTCCCTTTAACATCTCTAATTGAATCTGTATCCCCCCATATCCCCTCATCTTTACCTGAAGGGTTTTGGACATTGCAGATCATCCTAAAATGGTGACTTGATCCGTGCCAGGCTGCTCTCCTGGGGCTGGACGCCAATCCGCTCATTTGGTTCCTTGGCTTTGGAGGGTCCCAAAAGCTACCCGCAACAGGCTTTAAACTGAAAAAACAGCAAGTGCTTCCAGGGGTTGGTAACTGTCCCATTTTGGGAATATTGGACATCACCTTATAGTAGCCATCTAGTAGACCATATACCATTCATGGTTGGGTGATGTTCAAAATGGGGACATCAGTCATGACCCATGGGCTTCTAATACACCACTGAGGGGTGTTGGTCCCAGGACGCGCTATGGGCTCGACCTGTTGGGCATCTCCTTGAACAGTATCTCCATCGGATTCCTGGTCGATTTGGGGATTTCCTGGGAGATCCCCATGGGGATATCGTGGGAATCAACATAGATCAACCATATCCAATTTGGGGAATTCTGTGGCTTTGGTACCTGAGAATTTAGATCATTTAGGGGACCCTCCCAACATCCTCAGGTTGATTCTCATTCTTAGACAAACCCAAATATGGAACTCAAAGAAACGCACGAAAAAAGATGTGGGTTTTTGGACGGTATAGATTGTACCCGGCCCCGCAGTCACAGTTGGGAGTGCAGGTGAAACTATGTGAAACTCATAATATGAGGATCAAACGCGGGAGGTTGGCTAGAAAAGGATTGTTTAAGACTAAACATATCTACCCTCTGGAAGTTTCACATAGCCATGGAAAATCAAAATTAAACTAAATCAATGATAGGTAAATCATCTGTAAATGGACCATGTTCCATAGCTATCTTAAATTACCGGGGGATACATGCAAATGTTGCACGCCATCACACCGAAACATATCGGTATAGGGTCATCCTCCGTTTTCCATGATGTTCAATAGCTCTGGTTTGGCCGGTGGGATGAAAATGGATGAAACATGTCATGCCAAACTCAGGAGGTTATGACACCGCGGCACAGACAGAGCCCAAGGATCGCCGAAAGGTGTCTCTGCTAGGCAGCCGGGCTGCAACATGGGTCATTCATGGTCATTTTATGTCATGTTTGAACACGTTTATGACAACCGCAGGAACCCTCCATCTCAGGAACCCAGTTTTTTACCAGTGCAGCTTGGTAATGGAATGGGATATACTTTGCGAACTATTTGCTTTGGAGACTCTTCCAAGCCTCGATTTTCATGCGCCCCGAGCTGGGTTTTGAAGGATTACCTGAGCCGCCACACAACATGTCCAAGACTTGGATGAAATTGAAATTGAACAGCCCTAGATTTACATTGTGGTAAAGCCATGTAAAGCCATGGTTCCTCATGTTTCTCCTATTTTTTTCCTTTTTTCTTCACCCCAAAAAGAAACCGAGAAGATAGAAATCTGATTTACCACAATCTTTTCAGTCATAGGAATTTGCTGATTTTATCCAATCTTTTTGGGGCTTGCCATTTACACCAACCCCAACCCCAACATCTCCACATAGGTGGTGATTCGCTCTACGCCACGGCTCAATGGGCCATGGCCAAGCTGGACTCGCGCGCGTGTCGCAAGCTGGTTGCCGACACCATTGCCTCATATAGCCACTGGCTGCATGGAGATGGCTGTTGCGTCCTGGGTTCGCAACCGGTTGAGAATTGGGGAATTACTCGAGTTTGCTCCTCAATTTTTTGGACTCTGGCTGAGTTTTGAAGCTGGGGTTGGAAGTATTTTGAATCGGAAGACCTGCAAAAAAACATGGAGATCACTGAAAATGCTCCGCGTTTTGCAAGAAATCATGCACTTCGGCACATTTTTTTATCTTTTTTTGCCTTCGAGCGAGACATTGGCTAGTATGGTGTGAGTTTTTGAAGGTGAGTAAGTCATGAAACTTCAACGTACGATGGTAAGCGATACCCAGAACTTTTCGGATCATGATCTCCCACATCTGACTAGATCAGCCAGGGTGGCTCACGTACAAACCAGATAAGTATACGGTATACAGGGAGATTGATGAGTCGAATTCTAGGAACTTTGTGTAGTTCGGTTGGTTCAAAGAGTCCTATATCACTCCTTTCACCAACTGATGTTCCCAGAACTGGTCGGACAAATTTGCCGCTGATGCCCCTGGGACCCAATGAAAGATAGATGTCCCACTCATATCCCAAGTTATATATTACACCATCAATATCATATCCCAAGTAAATATCCCGATTATGATTATATATGTATTATGTATATATACTATCACCAGAAATACGATAGGCCAGTTCCGTATATATACTATCACCAGATATATATATATATGATTATATATGTATATATATATATATATGTATTATATTATATACACCAGTTGTATCATCCCAGTTGTATCCATCATCGCTCAGGTGATGGGCAGCTGCGGAAACGCGAGTTGAGCCTTGGGCACCGCGCGGATGGTTTTTGTGTTACAGCGGGTTGTTCAACCCTCGGGGCTTTCGTATAGGGCAAGTAGGGTGAGCCCAGCTACCCTTTGGTAAACTAACATAACTATGGAAAATAACCATTTTTAATGGGAAAATCCACTATAAATGGCCATTTTCAATAGCTATGTTAGTTTACCGGAGGGTATTTCCTGGCTCATAAGATGTTGTAACCCAACTCAGATGAAGCGTAGCCATATTTTGACGCTTGTTGCTGGCACCTCCAAGGTTTTCCATTCGAATTTTGAGTAATTCCAACACCGGATTAATAACCCCCCCCCCAGAAGGTGGGGGGGTACCTTCTGGCTAGTTTTCTTGACCACCCCTTAATAATAAGCAACTCTGAACCGTAAAAATTTGGATATGGCTTGAATCAATTAGATCTTAATAGAATTCTATTGGATTTGTTAAAATCTCATGGTTCAGAAAGGTGGTTGATTAATCAGGGGCAAACCCTGGTTACTATTATATAATGGGGGACATGGGCTCATGGGGGGTACCCTTTGGGAGCTATCCAAACTGATGATTTTTATAAAGATTTTAATTAGAAATCGATCATTTGGGGAATAGTTGTTTTTTGAAATTTTCAATGA
>Ga0126342_10020433_pt1 | contig 11131 bp, 13 predicted proteins | sample Cyp1metagenome_FD_92528 | JGI IMG/M metagenome (GOLD analysis project Ga0126342, IMG submission 92528) | Coral microbial communities from Lord Howe Island, Old Settlement Bay, Australia - Cyphastrea 1 metagenome | ecosystem: Host-associated > Invertebrates > Cnidaria > Coral ...
ATGTGGAAGGATGTGGAAGGATGTGGAAGGATGTGGAAGGATGTGGAAGGATGTGGAAGGATGTGGAAGGATGTGGAAGGATGTGGAAGGATGTGGAAGGATGTGGAAGGATGTGGAAGGATGAATTGAAACTGATACAATGTCAGTATCTGTTCTATTGGGGGGCTTGTTCCCGGCAGACCTTTCGTTGCCTTGATCCAGTGGCGGAGTACAATTCGGTGTCTCAAACTTGGAAACTCCAAAATGGTCATAACTTAGACCTGGAGCATATATATATACATATATATATACACATACATATATATAGTACGTGTATACTGCACACCCCCATTATGCCCTCATTTCCGGAGATCAATCCCCATCAACTGGCTAAGATTCACCATTTCCACGGAAACCCAGCCCAAACAATCGCGTTAGATATCCCCATGTTGAATATTCTCATTGCACCCCCATGATATCCCTATGAAATCACCATTTTTCATGGGATTTCATGGGTACAGTAAGTCTGAAAAAATGGCTAAAAATCCGATGATATCTCTTCCCTTTTTGTTGAGTTTGGCTTCGCGGCAAGGCCTTGCCCTTGATGAAGGGCCTGCGAGTGGTGTCCAGTTGGCCGGACTTGCAGAAGAAGTTGCAAGCGACGCAGGTTGCGGCCAAATTTCATGGTGAATGGCTGGCAACCTGGGAAACACTGGGGAAATTCACCATGAAATGTATTAACAGATATTAACATGTATTGAACTGTGGAGATATGAAATTAACTGAAATCAATCTCCGAAGATATCGAGAGAGATTCACGCATCAAACATAGAGATTTAGCCTGATTTAGCATCAAACATGGGAAGATATGGAAGATCTGAGATTAACAATTCCAAATTGGGGAGAGCTTCAGTAAATTCGAATTTCGAGTAAGATCAGCGAACCAGTCGAGATGGGGACTTTGAACCGCAGGAATTTGACTTGGAGATTGACAGGGTTGAGAGATTTATGATGATTTATGTCATTTTAATTCATTTTATGATCATTTTATGCTATTTTATCAATATGTTTCTAACACACCCCAGAGTCCCATCGTCCGCCGTCAGGTGGGCAAAGTGGTGAACTCCCTGCGACACCACAGTGACCCCAACGTGGCCGCTCTGGCGCGGGAGCTCGTGGCGAGTTTCAGGGTGGAGTGTCAGAAGCAATGGAAGCAGCGCAAGGAGATGAAAGCCACGGAGAAGCTGAACGACAGAACGAATCAGAAAGCGATCTCGGAAGAACAAAGCACGGAGAATGACAAAACGATGGAGAATCAACAAGCGATCTCGGAAGAGCAAACCGAACTGCAGGATTTGGTCAGGAGCTTGTGCGAAAAAAGGGCGAAACTGTGATTGATCATGTTTTTTTTCTCATGGTTTTTGTAATTTTTTAAGACTCTTTGTCATGATATTTTGGTGAGGCTCCAGCTTGGGTCAGCCAATTGGTTCTTCAGAACTGTTTCAGGAGGGCGGCGGCCGCAGACCCTGCAGACCCTGCAGACCCGGTCGACCCCCCTGCGGAACCGGCTGCGGAACCGGCTGCGGAACCGGCGGCGCCAACAGAAGCGTCTCCTGAGGGCTGAGCAAAAAAAATCGCTGAAGCGTTGGCAGTGGCACGGCTTGGCAAGCATGGCAATCGCTGAAGCTAAGCCTCGGAAATGCTTGGAAGATCTTGGAAGATCTTGGAAGATCTTGGAAGTGGAAGTTGCAGCTGGCAGATGCATTCGGAAGTTGAAGTTGTAATGGAACAATGATATACACTCATTTTCATACATAACTACAATGACAATTTCTGTCAGGAAATGAGTCCCTGACACTCCAAGTGGCCATACCTGGACAAGCGCCCGCCAGGTCAGGTGGATCTCTGACATTTTTTGGTGGTCAAAGCCCTAAATGATGCTCATTTCTTGGAAGTATTTGGAGATCTTACTCCCGGCGCCAGGATTTCACATGGATATTGAGTTCTCTTGATCATATAGATTTCTATTTGATTCCAAAATGATTTATATTGATTTATATTGATTCATATGTGCAGTATATTGATTTATTGAAATTAAATGCATGCTTACTGTACAGTATGGATACTTTGATTTGATTCTGACCATGGGCACTTCGTGTTCAATGCACCATGGCTTTGAGGAACAAGCTCATGCTGCTGCGCCAGGAGATGCACATGTTGCCACAATAGGTACGTAGGGCCAATCCATGAAAGCTAGGCTCAAACAAACATGCAGGTGATACAACATGAATTGCTGATTTAAAACTATGAAAGTCCAAGATCTTAGTACCAACCGGTTACCAACCACCAATCAAAAGTTGAGAAACTGCAACTACTTAGCTTGTGCACGCGCAAAGGTGCATGAAGACGCCATGCAATCCAGTTTTGTACCAATCTGTGCGATCTGAAGGTTGAACCTGAACCACTGTGAAGTGTTTCTGCAACTTCATTCGTTGTGAGCTGCAAGTTTTTGCCGCAAGCTTAGCGCAAGCGTAAGCTTGCAGTAAGAGAAAGATGTCCGGGTGACTCGAGAGTAAAACATCATGCCCGCTACAAGAAATATTTTAGTACTTGTTTTTTTATCCTTCACGTCCATGGTGGCCACGCTGGGGAAGAACTCCAGAAGTTGCGCTGGAGGCAACTGGGTGCATCATGTTCCATTAGTTGCAGACGTTTTTGCCCCTTCCGATCCTTCCGGTCGGTGCACTTTGAGGAACAAATGTTGAAAGCCGGACTGGAAGCTGAAAATGCACGACTGAAGGCATGGGACGAAGGTTGAAATGTGATGCTCAATGATGTTGATTTTCAATGATTTTCATCGGGATTACTTGTGGGGTAACCCGCGATCCTATATAGTGGTCCAGGAGGATCTACAAGAAGAGAAAGCAGCCCATGAGACGGAGATGCTGAGGAGTCACAGTGCTGATAAAGACATGTCATTGATATAACTCAAGGCAGCAGACTTGTAAGCTAGTGCTAGTGGGTGGGAGCTGGACCTCCTTTCCAAGGTGCAAAGGGGACGCAGTTGCACGTTCGGTGAGGTGTCAAAACATCAGGAATGAGTTCAAACGCTTCAAGGGGCTCAAGTTTCGTCACCCGAGGCAGGGGAGCGCCACCGACGATTTCTGCTTCAAATCGGCAGTGCTTTGTTGCTCATCTTTCTTGTATCTACACCTATTCTACACCTGTTGAATGAGATTCTGGCAAACCCTGGCATGGCAACACCTACTCGATTGTTGTTTGCCACCTTTCAGCCCAAGGGATTCAGCGCTTCAGAATCCTCTTGGACGACACGGTACATGATCTCTCACCCCGCTGTAGCCAGCAACTTCCACGCCTGCAAGGAGAATCCGGAGGAGGCCGGGAAACAAAGGGAGCACATGGTGTTTGAAAATGGCGTAAAACCATCCGCAATTTAAGGGGGATAGGATGATTCGCACATAAACCTGCCATCAAATTTGGTGGCACCCAGATGTACAGTACCCTATTTTCAGACAAACCCACATGACAAATCGGAACTCCTTTGGTCCACCCTTTGCAGTTTATGTCTTATGTCGCAGCCTCTTTTTTACAACATGTCCGTTGAATTTGGGCTTGCACCATGTGGGCAGCTGTCGCAGGACGATGTTATCGTGGGCGACGACACGGACTTCCTGAAGATGGAGCCGCTGGACAAGTGACTTGGATTGCGATCAGGTCTTGACCTTTGATGGGTGCGCAGTCCTAAAGGTCCTAAAGCATGCTGGCCAAACGGATGGCATTTCTCGAGATGGCATTTTTCAGTGTTTTTCTGAACAACTATTGAAAGTGACCTGTTCTGCCCCATGATTTGCGACAGGTGGAAATCATTGATCTGGGCGATTCCCTCCCAAGAGATGAGCCTGAAAATGGAGATGCTCCGTTGGAGACGCAGGAACTCGTGCGGAATCCTATGCCATTGTATAGCGCGATGCTTGACCGCAATGATTCCCTAAATGCCATGCAAACCCTGCAACAAAGCGCATTGCCGGATTTCTTGTTTTGTCAATAGTTTATTTTGGTGCTTAGGTAAGATCCCAAGCCAAGCAACTCATGATCTGCCTTAAGGACGGCCCCAGAGTATGATCAGATGCTAGATGCCGAGGCCCGGGCCACCGGTCCTCAAAGCATTTCTGACTGGTTTGGGTAGAAGAATCCCCCAGTTACTTGACAGGGCTGCTTGTTGAAGGAGGTTAATCCGGTGAAGCATCATTGATTTTATAGTGCTGAAGTTAGATCGAACAAACAATTTGAACCATTTGATTCGCCACAGCTTAGGAATTATCCGGAATCCTGCTGGAGGTTTCTCTCTTTTTGAATTCGACTTGGCCACAGAATCCCTGCCCCGCAGCCAGGTAGCACGGTCGATGAGTCAGGATTTGATGCGGTTGCTGTGGTTTGGGAGACCTTGGTGAAGAAATGGTCGGCGGAGGGTGCTGAGAAAGTTGACCAACTCGTGGATTTCTGTGTTTGGAAGATGGTGAGATGGCTGGTGAGTCGAAAGCAGCCGCCTTTCTTTAAAAGCCCTTCGATGCAACTTTTTCTGATGCAGCTCTGGCGGCAGCTGGAGGAAACGCCATCCTGAAGCTCGCAGGTGGGAGGACAAAGGCAGCAGCTGACGGCATCAAAAAGCTGCAGCTGCAGCAAGTCTACAGTGATGGGGGCTGTTTGCCACGCCTTTGCATCTCCCAGAGCCTGGGATGAAGCAATGAGGATTTTCAGGGATGCAAAGAAGCGCTGCAGACATGCGAGCAACTTACTGAAGAAATCGCACCAAATCCAAAAGGGAACAGAGCTCCAGGCAGATACAGTTTTGGAGTAGCCTCCGGTACGGGAGCGTCCTCCACCTGCCATCCATCTCAACTCACTTGTTGAGTCGTGCAGGAGTGACGTTGGACCCACTGTTTTCCAAGATCTTCAGCAAGGATAGCAAGGCCGACTTCATGTGCTACAGTGGTGGTGGAGATTTGTTTGTGCGTGGTGTGCAGGAATATCAGTTCCTACATGGCGACATGCGCGACATGCAGATGAATCCAGATGATGTGATGATGCCTCCGCCATTCCTCTTGGTCAACTTCTGCGTCCAAGCGTTGACGACCAATGGCCGCATCCGCATGGTGCCAGGGAAGACGGAGCTGGACTGGGATCGGAGGACTGAGGATTGGAGCAGACCATAGCAGACCGGATTGCCATCCATTGAGTTCGTGGTGAGGTCCGAGCCGGGAAAGATGCAGAGATGTTCCTGAGCCGATTCCATGGCACGTCTACGAAACACTACCAGAGAGGGTGCAACATCTGTCAGGAAATGGTTGCAGAAAAAGCCCAGAAAGTCCTGTTCAGAACGTGAAGATCCCATGCTCATGAAGGATTGCCGTGAACTTCCTGAAAGGCCCAGTGAAAAGAGAAGGGGTCCGTATGCTCTTTGCAGGAACCAAAAGGTGGGCTTCGCTCGGCGAATGCTGGCTCTTCGACTACTACGACGCACCTTGCAACTGTCGGTGGAATGAGACCTGCCAATATTTCAGCTGGGGTTGGCCGGTTGGATTTGGTTGGATGGCATATGGATGAAAGACTCGACATCTCTCGACTATGCACTTCGGGCGGGAAGGAGCTGCCGGCTGAGCGGCCTGAAGGGCCAAGGGAGGTGCGGTTTGAGGGCGGCCTCCGCGACTTGGCTCGCGGCACCATGACTGGGTGTCGACCTTAGTGGTCATGCAACGGTAAAACATGTTGGGTTGTCTCAAAGTTGGAGCCCCTAAAATTCATGGTTAAATAGAGTTAAATATGATATAATCATATATAATTACGTTTGCCAGTGAAAAGGCTGAATTTGGGGGATCCATGATTTTGAAACAACCCTATAGAGATGGCTTATGCCAAAACAATCCAAAACACAGGCTTTGAACAAGGGCAAGAAGACAAGACACGGAGAGTGATTCCTAGCAGGATGAGTGATGATTCGGCTAGATTTCGGCTGTGTTCTGACACTGTTTGTGTGTGATTTGTCGTCTTGACGTTCTCTGATTGCATGTGCAGATCCTCATGATTCCCGTGTGATTTTGTGTGATTCCACATTTCATCATATTTCCACACCGCACATCACCGCACCATTTTTGGCTGAACGGGACAGCTGCCGTCAGTGGGAAGCTGTCCGTGGAACGTGTTTCCACGGAGCTGACCGGCAGATGTGGAACCAGGCAGCTGAAGCAGCTGCTGCAGCAGCTGCTGCCACCTGGGGCGATGGTTGGGATGACCCAATGGGAGATGGTGCTGCCTACATGCCCTACGACACCAAGCCGCTGAATGGACACGGACACGGACACCAAGGTGCCAGTGGATCAAATGGAGCCGGAGTGATGAGAGTGACGAATGAAAATGGCATGAGCAATGGATATGGGCGATATGAAGCCGTGTATGATGAGCCAGGTTTCAATGCCTTCGTGCCCTACTACCAGGAGAATGTGAGCAATTTGGCCAATGCCAGCTACATGCAACATGCGGGTCAGCCAGGCCTTGAATATGGTGGGAGCAGTGGGCAGCTACCGCCCAGTGCTGAGCCACAGGTGAAGTGGTGGGTGCACAAATTCGATGAACGTGCGCAGTCCACAGGGGCGTACAAGTTACGTAGTGTGGGTAGCATGAGACCCACCAACCTTGGTCCTACACAGCCCAAGGGATGTCGCAACAAGGCACGGGAGCAGCGGGTGAAGTTTCAGGATCAACGCCTCATTCCAGACGTCCCACGGCCTTTGCGGCCACCCTGTGACATCGGACTAGCCATGGCGCTGGCCGAGTTGGAGAAGTCCTCCGCCGCAGGCCCTTTCTTTAACCTTTTTCTATCTTTTTCTTAGGTTCTTTTTGGAGGGTTATTTCTTTTTTTCCGTTTTGGGATTTTTCTTGGATTTCTGTTTCCCTGCTTCTTTGCTTTTCTGCTCCCTGCTTCTTTGCTTGTCTGCTTCTCCAAGATTTCTGCTTCTCTGCTTCTCTGCTTTCCCTGCGTTTTTTTTTGTTGCTTCTTAAGCCCAACAATCCCCAAGATACATGATATAAATAAACCCTAAACCAATGATAAATAGACCCCAAAATAAATAACCCAAAAGGAAACTAAGATAGCCCTCAGTACACCGTAAGTAAACCCTGAATAAATGTGAAAAAACGCACCAGATAAATTCTAAACTCTAAACCAACCCTAATTTAGCCAAGCCTAAATAAACCCTGAACCAAGCCTAAATAAACCTTAAACAAACTTTACATAAGTCTTAATCAAACGTAAACAGATCCCAAACCAGACCTAAACAACCCCCAAACCAACCCTAAATCAACTCTAAAACCAACCCAAAATAATCCAAACCAACCTACGTAACAAAAACTAAACCAACCCGCAAACCAACCCTAACGAATCCTAGTTGCAAAAAACCATGCGACATGAACAGTTCGAGCACCAAAATGTTGCAAATATTTGTACTAGGGAAAATGAGAGGTTCGAACTCCAAAATGTTGCACAATACAGTTGAAATGGCAGCTTCCAGCTCCAAAATGCTGCACATAGCAACGGAAACGGACAGGACAGGAGATCAAACAAAAATCCCAAAACGGGAAACAAAATCCCAAAACAATTCCGGACCCGTTTTTTTTTGGGTGCTGATCAAGAGATTGTAGGATTATGGAAGCTGGTAGATGCACCAGATCCATGATATTTATTGACATGATGTACGACGCTCCACTAGATTCACTAGATGTTCCATGGATTTTGGCACCTATTTGAATTGGTTGGTTCAACATCTTCAACTGACTTTGGAGTTTGGACTGTTCTACCGGTCTACATTGTTGCGACATTTTGTGACAGATTGCGTCCCAGGTGTGGATGAAGTGCGCCAAGTGGCGCGTGAGGGCTTTGAAGCCGTGGGCGAAATGCGTCAAGGTTTGGGTGAAGTGCGGCAAGTGGTCCGCGAAAGCTTCGACAAAGCATATTCAGCGGTGATTGTGGCAGCCCGGGCCCATGAAGAGTTGTGCAAGAAGACCGAGCAGTTGAAGAACAACCCAGATGCAGTCGAGAAATTGAAGCGCGCCAAGATCTGCACCCGCCACTTGGAGAACATGTTCCAAGTCTACTGGGAGTAGGGATGAGTGGGGAGTGTTTTTGAATGTCTTGATATGTTTTGACGTGCTATTTCTTGATATGTCTTGAGACAGGGCGCACGGGGCGTTGAGGATCATGGGGACTGAAGTTAGAGATTTCATTTCCCAATTTCCTGCGTTGCTTCCAGGTGATGTGTTGCTTTGGCGTTGGTTCGGGCTTACCGCTTGGATCTACAACCAGGCGGAGTGGTTGGACCAGCCAATGTCAAACACAGGTTCTTTCTGGCCCCAGAAAAGGTCCTGTAGCGTCCCCATTGGGCCTACCCGAAGTCATTTGAGGATAGGTACGGTATGGTACGGTCAAAGCTCAGACCGACCACTTCGGGAGTGCTCGCTTGTGTCTGGAAAGTGATTCAAACTTTCAAACACTGTGTAGCGGCAGTGTAGCGATAGCCCCGCCCCAAAGGTGATACCGATTAAGTTACCGATAAGTGTGCAGAATGTGCACAACAGAAGCTGTTTCATACAAAGTTGCATGCTTGCAAGAGGCACAATGAGCGGTACCACCTGGCGAGAACTTAGCGATACCCATTTGTTCAAACAGTAGCCCCAGATCACAGATAGACCCTTTCCTCCTGTCCTTTCCCCTTCCCCTCCTTTTCCTTTTCCTTGTCCTTTTCCTTTTCCCGAATGCGTAGCAAGGGTTCCCGTTTCACTCTGGGGTTCTGGGGGTTGAGCATGTGTTCGCTCGACGTTGCCCAACCGTCCGCAACCGTTCGCAACCGTCCGCAACCGTCCGCAACCATTCGCAACCGTTCGCAACCGTCCGCGCGATCCCCGTATGGCCGTGCCTATCGCAACAAGTTCTGCAACAGGGGTCACTTTTAGAGGTTTCACATGTGGCGTTGCTTCGTTTCGCGTGGCAGGCGTGGCACTTCGTGACATTCAGACGTGTTTTGTAACGTGTCAAGTGTCGTTTTGTGTGGCAGGCGCAATACTTTTGCGACGTTTTCAGAAGATGAGTTGCAGTTTTTGTGGCAGGCGCAACGGACGTGTCCATAGTCATTTTGCGTGGCATGCAATGTGTCGTGTTGCGTGTTTTTTGCGGATGGCATTGTCAGGGCTGTGTCAAGTGGCGACAAGGTGCAAATTCCGTGGCAGGCGTGGCATTTTGTGAGATGTGATGAAATTGACGGAAGCCTCGCACGAAACATCGATTTTGGGGTAGCAAATTTTCAGGTTCTGAGGAAAACTTGTAGGAAAACATCGATTTTGAAGCTACAAAGTGTCAAACATGGAGGAAGTCTCGCACGAAATGTTCGCTTTGATGCTGCCACGTGTCTCGTCTCGGGCCTCTGGTTTTCCTGTGGCCTCGCCGTGTCTATGGAGGAAGCTGCAAAACCTCTCCTTTTCAAAGGTTTCCAAGCAGATTGTCATATCGCTTTACGTGGCAGGCGCGGCACTTCATGACATTCCAACCTGCTTGATAACGTGTCGAAAGTCGTTTTGCGTGGCAGGCGCACTTTTTGCATCGTTTGCACAAGATCCCAGTTGCAGTTTCCGTGGCAGGCACAGCATTTTGGAGATCTCTGTCGTCATTTTGCGTGGCAGGCGCAGAACTTTTGACGTGTCGTGTTGCGTGTTTTGTGGGAATCTCATGTTAGGGCTCCACACTCTACACTCCACACTTTACACTCCACACTTGACACTCCAAACTTGACACTCCAAACTCTACACTCCACACTCTACACTCCACACTTTTACACTCCACACTCTACACTCTACACCCTGCACTCCACACTCTACACTCCACACTCCACACTTTACATTCCACAATCCACGCTACACTTTACACTCTACACTGTGCACTCCACACTTTACACCCCACACTTTACACTCCACACTTTACATCCCACACTCCACACTTGACACTCCACACTCTACACTCCACGCTCTGCACTCCACACTTTACACTCCACACTTTACACTCCACACTCTACACTCTACACTCCACACCCTACACTACACATTCCACACTCTACACTTGACACTCCACACACTACACTTTACACTCTACACTTTACACTCCACACTTTACACTCCACACTTTACACTCCACACTCAACACTCCACACTCCACACTTTACACTCCACACTTCCCACTTCCCACTCCACACTACACACTGTACACTGTACACTCCACACTCTACACTCCACACTTCATATTCCACACTGTACACTTTACATTTTACACTTTACACTCCACACTCTACGCTCCACACTCCACACTTTTCACTTTACACTCCACACTTTACACTCCATACTTTACACTCCAGACTCTACACTCCACACTCCACACTTAGCACTCCACCCTCTTGCATATTCAACAGTCTACGGTGCACTGGTTTGGTAACAGGGGAAAAATGTATAAGACTGTTCAAATAGACTGTTTCACAAAAGGGTTCTACATGACTGCATATCCATGTGTTTCGACATCTGTACCATTAACATACATGTGAGCATTCGGGTTCGTGGGCTGCATCTTGTTCTTTCCTCTTCCTTGCTTCTGCTTTTCCTTACGCAGATTTGTTCCTCAATCTCTGCAGATGCAAAACCATGTGTAGCAATAAGGACCCCGAAAACGATGCCTATAATTGTGCATGAAATCCTCATCTGAAGCTGTTTTGTACGAGGCAACGTGAGCGAGACACCCATCCATACCTTGGCAATACCTATTTGCTCAAAAAGAAGCCCCAGATCGCAGATGTGATCGACCTAAAGGTCCTGCTAAAGTAGTTTTAATTGTGAAGACCGTTCATGTTATGTTGTGAATCCTCGGCAAAGCTGCTTTCGGGCTCGTGAAAGTTACATGTTTTCCCCACATCTTTGTGTGGGGTTCTGTTTTTGGTTGTGCACTTCCGCCTGCCCGCGTCCTGCCCGCGTCCTGCCCATGTCCTGCCCGCGTCCTGCCCCCGTCCTGCCCGCGTCCTGCCCGCGTCCTGCCCGCGTCCTGCCC
>Ga0126342_10020434_pt1 | contig 11130 bp, 8 predicted proteins | sample Cyp1metagenome_FD_92528 | JGI IMG/M metagenome (GOLD analysis project Ga0126342, IMG submission 92528) | Coral microbial communities from Lord Howe Island, Old Settlement Bay, Australia - Cyphastrea 1 metagenome | ecosystem: Host-associated > Invertebrates > Cnidaria > Coral ...
AAGGTGTGAGAGAAGATGTGAAGATGAGAAGGTGTGAGAGAAGATGTGAAGATGAGAAGGTGTGAAGATGAGAAGGTGAGATACAGACCCCCACTATTGGAAGAACCCTGCGCTCAGACGCTCTCGGGAAAAACTGTTCAACGTTTGTTTTGTTCCTGGGTCCTCCAATAATGCCATGTGATCCATGTGACTGGGCATTGATACTGATGGAATCCAGTGAGTCCAGCAGGTCATTGGAGATCAGGATCAGAGGGGTCTTTGGATCCAGTGGGAACGACATGTCGATCATTTGGGACCAGAGAATCCCGAGAATCCCTACTGTTGATACCGTTGATCCCACCGTAGTACATGTAGGTTACATGAACATAGGGGTTCTCCGAAACTAGGATGCCTTAAATCCAATGGTCCATCGTATTCCATCGTCATTTTCCCCATTCAAATTGCCATTGGGGTATGCCATGGTATGCCCCATTTTTAGACAGACCCATATCCAGTTTGTGGGTATCCCTTGCATCCATTGAAGCTGTTTCCAAGGATGGTGAGCCGTGATGCGCCCATCGTGAGTCTCTTTACCAGCTGTGGTAGTTCCAAGAGCATCCTTGGAAAGAAGGCGAGGTCCGACGAGGAAAACAGAAGCATCACACTAATTGCACTAGACTATATATATATAATTATATATAATTATATATAATTATATATAATTATATATATATATATAACTGGAAGCACACTATGGCAACATATGGCAACAGCAAGTGATTAGCAGTATCATATATATATATATACATTGGTCATGAATGTCATGATATCATCAACATTCCGTCTCGGGATCATAGTTGGACCATCATGAATGGGACAACAACGATAAAACTTCTCCAGGATGACTATAGTATCATTTATTATCATGCTACCATGTAAACTTAAAGTCATACATATCGTAAACCAACATGTGCAATCAGATACGATCATATATTACTACAACCATATATGATGATATGCTGCTTACTATCACATATATATTGTCACATTTTTTGTCACGGGTAGTTCTAGATCCGTGCTGACACCCATCCCATGCAGGAGGATGCCGAGGAGACCTCGGTGATCGGTCGCTTGAGTGTGCGCTTGCGAGCAAGAGACCTTCCGGCCCCTGAGCCCCGCCCTGATCCGCCATGAATGCCATTGGAGCCATGAGCACGGACCAATCGTTCACTTAGTTAACTATGAAGCATTTACAAAAAAACTAAACAGGAAACTCAATTTGTAGCTTGCTTGTCATCACCAAGGTTGCTCTTTGCTGGCCATCACTACGCAGTCTTGAAGCTTGGCTTTTGGGCATTTGCAGCCCATTGATCGATGTCGGATTTGTGCCCAAGAGCTGAGAGTGTCGGGCCATGTCGGGCCCACGTCCCAGGAGTGTTGGTGATCAGACCTTTGAAACAAAGAGGGTCCCAGGGCAAAATTGCCAGTGGGATGCGAACTACGACTTCCCAATACATCGAGTTGACACCTCTTTGGCAGCCACTTGGAGCTGATGACATGCACCTGGCTGAATGTACAGAGTTTCGTGCATGGGCTATTACTATCATTGGTTGCATGACTCAATCTGTTGATGTTAACGACCTATGTACCGTACATTACCTCGACCTGGTCTTTTGCAGTTCCACAAGTCTAAGCTCGCTTAGGAGAACTGGAAGACACTTCATTGTTGAAGGTAGCATTAAGACATATTAAGACATCATACTGGACATATGCAGCAACAGACAATTCTCTATGCTACACGTGTCTTGATGCCTTCATCCTTCAACTGGCGAGGTCATCCGTGCTCTGATGTTTCTTGTCCTTTCCTAACCTAGGTCAGCGTCTTCCGGGAAGGTTGGTTCCAAGACTCCTTGCTTGGGAAAACAGAGATCCCCTTCCTTGACATCGAAGAGTGGTCAGGCCAGCAGATTTGCAGGTGTTAGGGAAGCATAGGGAAGCGTTACGTGAAGCCTTACGCCAGTGCTGGTCCACATTGGAGACCAACCAAGAAGGACAAGAGTTATAATTGAGTGAGTTTGAGATGGATTTCTAGGTTTCCCATTTTTTTGGCACCCATGTCATGTCTTTGAAATTCTTTGAATATGTCGTCACGAGAATTTGCATTCCGTCCAGAACAGCCACTGCACCAGGGCATTGGATGGGCCGACTCCTTGAGAGCGAAAACACTGAAAGTCTCAGCGTGGTCGAGCTGCAGGCCTCCTTTGATTGGTTTTAGTGTGCAATCCATCGCTGGGTCAACGGTTCTTCCAAATGGAAGGGCAATTGACGAGGACCATTCAGCCTCATGATTCGGTATCTGAATCGAAAAATATAAAGACCACTCTTTAGGAATGCTCATGTTAAAGTGACACGCTTCAATCTTTGGTCGGCAATTCAGCTCTGGTGAAAATCGCCAAACTCGATGTGCAACAAGTCCAGGATGAAAACAGCGCACAAAGATTTGATGCGGTCCCGTGAACTTGCCATTGGAGACAGACGAAAGCATGAGTTACATGAGTTGTTCGGGGGTAGATTTGACAACTGGGCCAAGGACAATGCACAATGTGAGCAAACCATGCTTCGCCATGCCCCATTGTGTTGCTGGTTCTAACAGGAGAAGCTTTAGGATAAACGAGCACCCAGTATCTCATTTGACTGGCATCTACAATTTCGGAGCTTTGATCCAGCCAAGTGTTAAATGACACTGCGAACAGCTTCAAACAGGCAGCATTTAAGTGACCAACCCAACCTCTTTCAAGTGAAGCTTTGTCCTATAGATTTTGCGGGGTCGCAAAGTGCGCTCCCTGCCTTTGGATCATGTCGACCTTGAGGCCATCATTGGGTTGATAGAAGTGCCGTAGTGCCTGATACAATATGATATATATTGATATATTATTTTATGTAGTATTCATTCCTCACTGAAACTAACATGAATAGATTAATAACAGTTAAACGACCATTTTGATGGCCCCTTAGGCACCCTAGTTTTGACCCATCTCCAATTCTGCTTGTGATACTGATGCGACAGATATCGAGAGTGCGTATGTGGTCCCTGTCATGCCACGGCTGTCTTAAGTCTCTTCGGTCTAGAGTTATCTACACCGTATATACCAATGTGTTGGAATGGTGTACCTTTGGAACCAAGATGTGCCGGGTGCCATTTAAGTGATTAGCCTTACCAGATAGCAGGCACTAGCCTGAACTAATGACAACGGTTTTGCTGAGGAGTTGAGATTTGGGTTGGAGATGGTTGGAACATATTGCTGTGGGCCCATCGTGGGTATATTTCCGAGACCTTCCCAGCCTTGGGAGGCGGCGTAGCAGCTTTTCAGGTTCCACAGCCTTAGCAAGGCTGCCCACTCCTCAGCCAAGCCATCTTGAGCCACTTCCAAAAAACTGGGAACAACCGACCAACCATGGCTTACGTGGAAATTGGGATGCTTTTAAGTGGGTGAGAATCTGTTTCTTTTCTTTGATATTTTTTCATGTTGCTTGTAGAGGGCTGGAAAGGTCTGCTGGGACGGTGGCCCATTTTATGGCCATGTTATTATATCTATTTGAGCCACCGCAAAAACCCCAGGAATACTAAATATGTATTGGACGGACATTGGTTTATGGAAATTGATGGAAATTGTTAAAAACACACGGTAAGCGATGGGACCTTCCCAAATTTGCGATACCCCTTTTCAAGGTTATGTCATTGTATTTCTCTAATATCCACATTAGCGATACCCAAATTGGACGTTGATTTCTGTGAATTATATATAAAATGTAGCAGTTTCCTGCAAGCGGTACCCCCCAAGTTTACCATATAATTATTGTACAAACGTGTGATAAGCGATGGGACCTTCCCAAATTTGTGGATGTCCTTTCCGTGAACCTAGGGTTTTCGAGATTGCTCATATATATATATATATACTGTACATATATATATGTATCTATACACACACATATATATATATGTATACAATGGAAAATTTGCCCCGTGGCCCATTGGATTTTGAGTTTTCTTCTCAATTTGGGTTTGAAAATGGGCTAGCCCAAAACCAGTGGTTTAACATGGTTTAACAATGTTAAACAATATTAAACAGCATTAAACAGCATAAACATGGCCATTTAGGGGCATACGGTATACCTATATGTATACCTGTCAACGCCGAGGCCTTTGAGGCCGCGATCCCATTATGACAAAGAGGCGGAGATGTGGAGATCGCAGATTTGGGCGTTAAAATTCACACTCCACCAGATAGTAACAGATAGTATGATTTAACTATGGTTTAATACAGTTTAATAGGCCTGAATGTCGTCTACTATGTTTATCCTAAATAACATGACATCCACCCATATACTGTAAGTATTTCAAGTATACTAGTTTACTAATATTTTTTTTTCAGTTCTGCATATCCCTGAGAAGTATTCCCTTCGTGCCGACTCTTCGTTCCAGCACTTTCGTTCATCCTCTGGAAACTCATCAACAGCTGTCCCAGAAGTTGGGTAAGCTCAAAATCGACCAGTCAAATCCAATTGATAATTGTGATAGTGGATTTATTATTTTTCTCAACTTTACTCACAGTTCAGTTCATAGTTTTTCATAAGAGCTATTGATAGTTGATACAATATTATTTGCTTTGTAGTATCTCCATATTTTTGGTTTCCATAAATGGAGGTACCCCAATAGCTGGATGGTTTATTTCATGGAAAATCCATCTATACATGGATGGTTTAGGGGTACCCCCATGACTTAGGAAAACCCCATATTGTTGAACACAGTCTGCTCCAATTTCTTGCCGCAGGCTGCCATTGCTGGCGATTTCGCTCTGCCAGGCCGAAGTCCAGTGGGGATGCCCATGGCGGAGCAGGAATTTGATGCCCATGATATGATATGTATAATATGTAATAATATATATATATATAATAAGTATAATTTGATATTATATATATAAGGTATAAATGTAGCCCAGTGTTCTATCATTTCTTTTAAGCAAACCCGGGAAAACAATGCTGTTAGGTCTATGTGCCAACATGTTTGCGAGTGAGGATAAAGTTTCTCATGTGAAGAAGACCAATCATAAGTATTGCGAGCCCCAACAACTTGAACATTTTCCAAGGTATGCTCCCATCATCAAAAATCCAAAGGCATGCGCTTCGCCTCCTAATCCAAACTCTTGAGTTACTGTACCTTGTCCTCCCATGTTCACCCCATGGTTTGGGCCTAGCACTGGGCCTGGTACCGTGAAACATGATCCTCTGGACATCTCTGGGCAAATACTATAGATCGCAGGTTTGTTCGAATGTTTCAAATTATTATTACTATCCCATTGATGCTCACCTGCGATTGCCGAGACATTTCAGCAGAGCCGGAGCAGAGCCGCGACAAGGGATTTAGGCAGCGGCTTGTTTTGTTCTCAAAGGTATTTGGGTCTCATGAAATTTTATGCAGATTCCATGAAGCACAAGTTTGGAAAGCTTATGGCAAATTGGAAAGTTCGCGAGGAAATAAATTGGAATATTTCAAAGCATTTCATTTACTTGGAATGTTCACACATGTGCATGCTGCACTGCATGCCTCAGCATGCCTCAGCATGCCTCGCACTGCGAGCGTCGGCCTGATCTTGGAGGCTTCTTCGGTGATGGAGGTCATAGTGATAGCCTTGGAGGTTTCTCGAGGAGCCGGTGAATCCTTTCATCACTCTATTGTCATCACCAGAAATAGATGGTGTGTGCTTACATGTGCTTACTATGGTCAACCGCTCGCTTTGATAGTCATTTTTGAGAGGACAAGTCAGAACAGCACTTGCAGCACCTGTGATCCTGGAAGCCAGACATCGGTTTTTCACTCAGCTGAATGGCCAGATGGCTGATGGCAACACTGTTTGTACTAGTATGTACTAGTATTGAGTAAACAGCTGCTTGTCCTTCCTTCTCTGCAGCTGCCTTGGGTTTTTGTATGATTGACTGAGATATTTTTCAGGTGCTCTACGAATGGTTGAAATTAATTTGAACAGCGCAGACGCACCAGATGCTTCTTTCTTCCTTTCGGCAGAAGGACATTTTGTGTGTGGGATTCTTCAGGTATTGTTGGAGCGAAAATTCTCGAAAGGCACACATGCAGCTGCAATCACTGTGGCAAGTTCTGAAACCACAGCTGCACCAAAACTTGATCTGATTTCAACAATCCAAACTCAGATGCACATGTTTGCACAATGACGCGACTGCGGAATGCTGCACAGAAAGACTCATTCCATGCTGTTCTTCATCGATTGGAAATTGCGGTCAAAGACTTACAGACTTAGAGCCTTTCGTATGGCAGGCAGTCTCTTTGAACCACGCTCACCCACGAGCAAGTCTGAGACGGACAAGACACCGAAATCTGCCGGCTCCGTCAGAACCTCGAGACACGTCACAGGGTAAGAGAGCGAGTTGATGAATCTGACATCAATACACACGTGACATGTGAACACATGACATCTGACTGCATAGCACCTATGGACACATATGACATATGATTGCATAACACACGTGGAGATGAAGTATGATTATATATATAATTGATTTAATTGATTAAATTATATATATATATAATATTATATACATGTTCATGATAATACCTATGCACATGTGCGTTAAGCACGTATTTCATGAATGATCTGAATGTTTACAATTGTTTACATAAGCTGCTTAGCTATGCTTCGCTCGTTTACCCAGCTATCAATAAACACCCAGCTCCTGAGGTCGCACTGCTCCTGGCCCAGCTGCCCAGTGAAAGGGCAGATGTCATGTTGCCAATTGGAATCACCCGGCCTTAATATTGTGTCAATATTGCCGATGTTTTTGAAGCTGTAATGACTGCAAGATGTCATGTCAATGCTGCATAGCACACGCAGCATCAGCCATGTCATTTCGGAGGCCAAGTGCTTGCAAAACGGCATGGACGACCAGCCAGACTCACCTACGGAGGCGATTTGCAAATTCATTTCCAGAGAAACGCAACTTGACAACTGAAACGTACTTAGAATACTGTGATTTCATCAAGTCCAGGGAGACTTCAGAATCCTGTTTGTTCTGGACCCTTGGACCCTGGGACCCAATACAGAGTCTTTTCACTGCAAACTCCGAACGGAACATGATAAGAATGGCAAGAAACGACCTGCCAGGTTAGGTTTGCTTGAACTACGGAGTATTTTGCGATTTCACGATAAAACTTCCACTTTCTTTTTAGCCTGCTTGCGTTGTCTCAATTTGTCATAAGCTTCAAAGGGACCTCCATGTCTACCCGGCTGACTTCCTTCAATTTTTTGCGATCGTTTGGGATGATCAGCTGATGGCCGCTTGCCAGGCTCGGCCAATTCATGCAGCCTCCGGACTTGTTGCAGCCTGAGGGGTGACATTATGAGACCGTGGGGATGAACATCTCGTACATATCTGCCTCCAACAGCTTTGGTTGTAATGGAATATGGAATATGATTATACATGATAGACGAGTTATAAATATATATATAATATACACATAGATATTTATTTCAAGTATCACTGGGACGTCGAAAATCAACATGGTTTAGGTCACAATGGAGAGCCAATGGCTTGCTTCTTGCTTTTTTGACCTCATATTTTGCAGTGCCTGAAGATGTGATTGAATTGGCTGAGATTCTCAAGACTTCTAAGCGTTCGAAGCCCAGACATTTCCGGTTGGCACAGCTTGAGTTTTTTTTACTGAGCAAAATTCATCTCTGTTACTAGATACTCGTAGCTCTGATAGCTCACAGAAAATCCACAGGATTGTAGTCTATTGCATTTGAGGGGATTAAGCAAGAGACCAACTGCATTTGACTTTGTAAGACATGCGACCTTGTAGTACCCCAATTTCTTGATGTTGAAATTACCGGACATGACGTGCACATGTGCAGACACTCGTTGAACACATACTATACACTATACTATACCCACACAAGAACGTATTATCACCCTTTTCTTGACAAGGTTTGCACTTCCACTCTGTGATCGACCTTATAGTCAATGACCTTTGATGACCTTTGTTAAGATCATATTCTTCAGACCTTATCATTTTGGTACTTGCACTGTGCTCCATCTAGAGTGACATTCAAGGCCGCGACACAGGGTGTGGGACCTCGGGCCGGGCGGAGATGGACAAGAACTTTGGCCAATCCTTGGAAATAATTCCTTCATCTGGTTCCATCTCCATACAGTCCATACAGAGATTATTGATGATTATTGAATCTTATTGAATCTGATTGATAATTCCCGTTTTGAGATGGCTAGGCCTTGATTGTTCCAGCAGGGCGTTTTTTCATTCATCGTTCTGTGCCAGGGATCGGTCGAATGTGCTTTCCAGGTGCGAGTCGTGGAGGTTTTGTTTCTGATTTGGACATGTATGTGGGACTGTCCAAAAATGAGACATACTTATCATATCTTATCATCATCTCCTGATTACCACTTTCAGGGGAAATTTACTACCAACCATTGAATTTTGGAGCGCCAGATTCTTTTTCACAAACCCAATGTGAGGGCCCCCATGTAGATGAATGCCAGTCTACGAGCACACATTGTCGCATTGAACAAGTATGGCTTGAAACAGGTTTCGAAGAAGTCTGTGCCAGCCCAAAATGGTGCAAGTAATAAAGGCACATTCCAAGAGTATAGGGCTTGTCACTTTTTTGGGAATCAGCAACATTTTCTATGGAACCACTCAACTTCTCCATCACCGATATTGGACGCCTGAGGCCTGAGGACGCAACAAGGTATGGATCAAAAATAGTGGAAAAATGATGAAAATTGCGGGTCCGTCCATTGTGCCCCCAAGGTTCACCAATACCCAAACAAGACAGTAGAAGGAGTGCAGGAGCTAAACTGTGTCCGGTGGATTTGGTCTGTTCTGGAAGGAACCTCACCAGACAGCGAACCAGTCCAGCAGGCTTTTTTCGGAGACTTGGCTCAATCCCAGGATCAAACATGGAGCAGTGGTTTGATTGTGCACCAGTGGTTGGAGTGATAGAGGCGCTGGCACCAGCAAATTCAGAAATATCTACTAGGTTGAACCACTGCTTCGGATTGCTTCAGAAGTTCCTGCAAAGGCCGGATGACTCTCCTTTCTCAAACTCCATGTCGAGATCACAGTGCTAAGCCTAGATAGGTTCAGAGTTGACCCCGGTGAGAATATGGTGTAGGCAGCCAACCTAGGAAGCTGAAGATGATTTAGGGAGGACGAGGATTGGACTTTTCAGATTGCTCAAGTTGAGCATTCCGAGTCTAGAGAACCTTGAAACTGGTGGCAAACTTTGACATGTGAACAAAACAAAGGCCATTTTTTAACCTCACGTGGAATTCTGCAAACCTGGTATAGCTATTCATTGAGCAGTGCAGCAACAGTGCAGTGAGTAGGAGTAGATGTTAAGGCAGAGAAAGCTGCAGAAAAGCAGCACTTGGTCCATTGACGTTCGGAGACGTTAGGAGTGGAAGAGGTCAAGGTTTCTGGACACAAGTCATTGATGTTTCCGCACCAGATCCAATGGTGCCCTGGCTCTGAAATCTGCAGCTTGAGGTGCTCAGATTTTCCAGCAGTTGTTCACTCAGAACCAAACAGCCATCCAAACAGCCATCCAAACAGCCATCCAAACAGCCATCCAAACAGCCATCCAGACTTATTCGAGACCAGAAATAGTTAATGACCGCCGCTGAGCCGCTGAGGTAAAGGGATTTCGGGAGCTGGACAAGGTAGGGAATGGGGACCAAGTTGGCACAGAGTTGGTGCTGAGATACAGCTGTGCTGAAGTCACGAGTCCCAACCGCAGGAGAAGATCTTCGACCTCTATCAGTGGAGCGAGGCACAGAACAGTTTTCAGGTTATAGATCTATGCCATAGCTTTGCCATTCCCTTCACTTTACACTTTGATTTGTTGTGGGATTCAATCTATACCGATTCTCTTGAAATCCCTTTGATAGCCAAAGCACATGAAGCCCATGAATGGACACCCAAAGAAGTCTGCGGTAGGTCGTTCGGTGGTTGCAATAAACAAGTATCTCGAGGGCTCTTTGAGACACAGCGATTTCCTGCGGATTTATCTCCTCTTTGACTCTGAACCAACTTGAAGCTTGAATTGATCCGAAGACAGCTTCCCTTTATTTCCCTTTGGATACTATCCATGCAACCAATGCCGGCAAGGTCCTTCAAGAAGCGGGCGATGGTGGCAAAGTGGTTGTCACTAGCTTGGTGGGTGGGGAATGCGGGAACATGCGGGAACGTGCGTGAACTATGTGGGAAAGACATGGAAAGACCAGGTCGTTGTGTTTGCATGTCCTGTCAACCTGCAGGGCATCACAGTTTGCGTGCACCCGTCAACCCCATTGAGCTCTTCTTGCACCATCATCCAACTTCAACATCATCCAACCACAAGGTGTGTCAGCCAAAGTCTGACTATGATGTTGTGCCACAGCGGACATATGTTTGTGCCTCAAAATGTGCAATCGACTGACTGAGTTCAACACCTGTTGAAAATGAAGAGACCTCTACAGTACAACCCAAGCGTTGTACACTCTAGGATGGTTTCAATCAAGCTGTCGGTCTACGTTTGCTGTGAAACTGTCTAACTGGGCCCAACTGTTGTCAGCTCCAAGGTTCTCAAGATGAGATCAAAACAGCCGGGATTTTAGTCGGGCACGGGATATCAGGGTGGGGCCAAGGTACCTGGAACATCCTGGAACCGTTGTGACCCAGTGCAGGTTCTTCGGAGTAGGAATAGATGGCAAGTCATGGGAGTACCCCACCGGCTTTTCTTAGGGCGATAACATGTATGCAGATATGATCAGATATGTATAGCCCTATACAACGGGGTATATATATATATAATATAGCGCGTGTATCAATGTATATCGTATATATGTGATTTAATATATATATATATATATATCCCCGTTGATTTTTTTGTTACTAAATCTGAGGCCTCAGGGCCGTTACAGAATGGTTTTTGGTTACCGTTTTGTGCAAAATTTTGACCCTGGGTTCTGCCATCTTGTAAGTGGACCCCCCCCTGGTACCGGAATTTTGCATTGGAAGTGCGAGTTTGTTACCCTCCAGTCCCGACCATTCTGTCGGAGTCT
>Ga0126342_10020435_pt1 | contig 11129 bp, 9 predicted proteins | sample Cyp1metagenome_FD_92528 | JGI IMG/M metagenome (GOLD analysis project Ga0126342, IMG submission 92528) | Coral microbial communities from Lord Howe Island, Old Settlement Bay, Australia - Cyphastrea 1 metagenome | ecosystem: Host-associated > Invertebrates > Cnidaria > Coral ...
ATAATAATATTTAATAATATCTAATAATATCTAATAATATCTAATAATATCTAATAATATCTATAAAAATATCTAATAATATCTAATAATATCTATAATAATATCTATAATAATATCTAATAATATCTAATAATATCTAATAATATCTATAATAATATCTATAATAATATCTAATAATATCTAATAATATCTAATAATATCTAATAATATCTAATAATATCTATAATAATATCCAATCATATCCCATGATCTCCAATGTTTTTCTTTTGCAAAGCCAGTCCGACTGCTGCCCCCTTCGGACAGGTTCACGGAGCACGATTCGGATGGCAGCGGTTTGGTCCAAGCATCTGAGTTACGCACCTTGTGTCAGGTGGCTTGGGCCTAAAATATCTAAAATATGGCTACCGGCTACCCGGCTACCCCAAACAAAAGTATAGGTTTTCCCATTGATAAATTTGATAATAACCAATCGCTTGGATGATTTTGAGGCACCCCCATTTTAGGAAACCTCCATATGCCAGATGAATCAAGATTATACGTATATTCAAATATAATATATATATATCTTAATTATCTTATAGATTCTTTTACTGTATATAGGACAATGATCTATAGATTACTTTATGATTTTCATGTATTCTACAGTATTCATTATTTCGACACATAATGCACCATATGCATCAGACATGTCAGGACATGCATGCTGTGCTCACTATGCCGGCATTATGCCGTGAAGACTCCCACGAATGCGCCGCATTCTTCTGGATATTGGCTTCTAATTTCTACAGACAAACTGTGCACTCAATGAAAGCTATAATATATTGTATGTATTTGTATACATAAAAATATAGTTATGACCATACACATAATATACTTCAATAAATTGGGGATTATCACAGTCCATAACTGGGAAATACTATACCAACCAGTATAAAGGGACAAGAGAAGGTTTTGAACATTGCTCAATTAAGCTTGTTGAACTCATGTGGAACAACGATCAGAATGGACGGCTTTGAAGCTATTTAACGTTTAGTCCACTGATGTGCACTGGACAGAAGTCTGTTTGTTGGGGGACACTTGTGGATTGGGAAACGCTTCCCCAACACACGGGACCATGACATAGCAAGCCACACACCCTGAATCTTCACGTTCTTCAGCTCCGAGAATATGCACGCGTGATTCCGTGTGATCAATGATATCAATGTTGACCAATGCTGCCGTGATATCAGCCGTGCTGTCCGTGATAAGGGTATGGGTCAATACCTATTAATACCATTTTTAGGGGGATGAACATCCATTTACCAGCTATTTTGATGTTCACCAGGGGTACAAGGTTTTGACACACTGCCATAAAGGACCTCTTGCCGGAGATGGCTACTGATCCAAAGTATCGACCAGAGCTGATCCGGCTGCTCAGAGAGGCCGCGATCGGAATTTGATCAGACCGAGGAAGACCACCCAAAGTAAGAAACAAGGAGCGTGGTTGAAAATGGAGTATTGAAATGATTTTAAATGTATACTGTAGTAGATTGCAATAGTATATATACCATGATATATATATATATATCCCAGTTCCAGTTTATTGCCATTTGAATGGGAAAAATGGTCATATTCTATGATATCCTATGATATTCAATATATACCACCGGTGTATCCACCAGATTTGGATGGATAAACTGATGGATTTCTCCGGCATTTTCGGACACAGCAGCTGGCAGCTGGTCGCAGCTGGTCGCAGGCGGATACGTCGGGTGAAGGCCGAATGAGCTTCACCGAGTTCCTGGGCTTGGCACGTGACTTGGAAGATGGCGTCAGGAAAGAAAAGAGTCGCAAGGAGATTCAGCTCCTGGGAGAAGTGTTGCATGATACAAAGATGATACAAAGATGATACAAAGATGATGTTAGGTTTTGGAAATACAAAGATGGACATGCTTGGCAAAACGATGGCTGTTGGGGTTCTAAAGTCATATCCTGTGGCGATTGGAAGCCCCACTTTCGACATGGAATTCAATGGGGATATACTAGGGAGCGGTGAGCGGTGGATGCGCAAGGAGCAGCAAGCACTGGATCAGTTGCCGTTCACTCGTGCACAAGTCAAAGGCTTTCGGGAGATCTTTGTGGAGAATGTGCCTCTGGCAGGTTTACTGAACTATCAATCATTATTACTGTAGCCATTATTAACCACTGTCAACCACTATTAACCAACATGATGCTGGGACCGTGATAGGGCAGTCTGCAATGGCAGGACTTGGAGCAAAGAGACTCGATGACTTTTCCGACGGTCGCCTCCCTTCTGAATACTCTTGTACCTCTGGGCGATCGCAGAGCTTTGTCCTTAGCACTGAAAGGCAAGAGGCCACGGCCACGCGCAAAACAGCAGAATAATTTGGAACACTTTGGAATGTGCAAAATTAAAAAAATCAGGATCCAAGTGTAGCCAAGCAGGTGACTTAACATAATATATGATCTATTATGATCTGCAGTACTACATAGATTCCTACAAGCCATGCTTTTGGTTGGCACTGGCTTCAGGTGCAGCAGCTCGCTGAGCTCTTCCAGAAGTATTGTCAGAGCTTCCAAAGCACTCCAGACATGGAGGTCACCATGAACAGATAATGAATGAGAACTGGGGCTTGGCCTAAAATATCGGAACCCCCTGTAATTTGATGTTTTTTTTTTTGAACTTGCTGTAATTTGATATTCATATGTTTTATTCATAAAACTTATATATATATATATATACGTATTTGATGTTTACTGAACCTGTCCATGTCTGGCTTTGGCTCGTGTTGAAAACGATTTCCTGATGAAAAGATGTTGCCGCAGGAGTGGACGATGGACTTTCCAGACTTTCTCAAGCTGATGAACGCTGTGCCATTGACCGAGGAGGAAGTTCTTTGTTCCTCAAACATAGCAACAATAGCAACGAAAACTTACCATGCACATATATGTCATATATGTGCAAGATGATGCAATATGAATGATTTCCAGGCCCTGCAATTTGCTGCGAACATGGATTAGGGTGTTTGGATTCAGTTGCATTCTTTGTTGCACCCCGGCTCAAATGTATCTTTGAACAGATTTGAACAATTTGCCGTGAGGTTGGACGTCGATTTTTGCGGAATCAAGGCAAAGAGTTCTCAAATCGTTCCAAGCTTAGTGTCAACATTGTGTCATGAAGAGAGCTGTCCTCAACTCCAAACCTGACCAACACTGGACATCCTGCAGGCGGCTGACTTGGAGCGTGCAAAAGAAAAGGAAAAAGTCAGGCAGAAACAGTGCTGGCCTTATTTGCTCCCTCTTTGTAGGCTTGAAGAGTATGAGTATGCATTTTAAATCGAGGTTCCATGAGATTCCAATCTCATCCAATCTCACCAGTCTGATTAAGATTATTACGTAATTAATATTTCTGTAATATTGATAATATTGCTTGTCTTCCAACTGTATGTTTGCTTGCTGGAAGTTTGTAGTGGCTTCATGGAATTTAATCGACATTTCTTGAATGTGTGCGTTGGCGATCCATTTCCCAATGCAAGGAGTGAAGCTGAAAGCCTTCTTGGAAGGCTGTTCTCCGCTCAGACATCAGACATCACTCGGGAAATCACGAGATGAAGGGGTCTATCTTTGCGTTCTGATGTTGAACCCAAAACAACAAACAACAAAAAAAGGTAGGTAAAAAAGTGTGTGTGTGTGTTTCAAGTGCTCCTGTTCAAGCCAGAAGCATCTATTGTATCACATGATCAGTTTGTTTAAGCAGATCGGCATATTGTAAAAAACTGAGCACCCACACTGAGGTCAACCCTTTCTTCATCATCGGGCTCTGTTCTTGAGCTTAGAAATTTCATCAGCTTATAAAACTGCCAAACGTTCCATCCTGAAAATCGCCTGAGTTGTGTTTCTTCCTGCCATGTGGCCATATGAATGCCATGTCGCATTGCTGCTGAAGACCCAGGTATTTGATGCACTTGCAGGACCAGCGGCTGATTCAGATGTAGATTGAACCGTTGCGAACGAAGCGCGCCAGCGGCGCTGGGGTGACCACAGGTGACCTTTGGGGAATCCCTGGGGAATCCAAATAGCAATCTGCCACAAGATGCTTAAATTTAGCAAGTCCAAAAAGGTCCATAGATAAGAATGTCATAGGCAGTCGAATATACTGTAGACCTTGAATTGAAAAAACTGCAATATATGCAAGTGATATATTTGCATTTGATTTTGCCTGTTGATCATAATTTGACAATCTAGATCAATCTAGTCTATATGTATACCTAGTGCCTCCATTACTTTTTGTTGTGGGGTGTAAGGAAAAAAACTAGGCTTGATAGGTTTCTGCTTTTTGCTAAAAATACGTCCTGGGGCCGTACCCAAAACAAAAAGGTCATTGGATGTCATGATGTAGCATAATCTCATGCGTTGTCACCTGACTCATGCATGACAAATGGTTCACACACACAAATACACATAGACTCGACAAACACGTCACGGGATCTCTGCTCCACCATGTTGCAGCACAAGGTGGCACAAATTTGCACTCTCTTCACAACCTTCTAGGTTAACAAACCCCTCTTGAGGAAAACCATGTAAGCGGATACAAAGTAAGGATCCAAGATTAGCTTTTGTCAGACCCCCAAAAGGTCCCGGGGCCCTGTGCGAAGAGATTCAAGTTGTTTTGAATTTGCAGCAGCGCATACCAGCACCAACTAAAAGATACAAAAAGTATGTTATTTTAAAAAGTTCGGTCCTTATGGGTGATCATACGGACGTGACTATATAAATCCATATCAGTGCCAGCAAAACATCAAAACATCAACAAATCACAATATCAAAGTGAATGAAACAAAAACTTAGGTTTTTCATACAAATACCCATAATTAATTATGGGTATGTTACGGGAAATTATGGGCAGGTCCAAATAATGACTATTTTTCATGTTGGTTACGGGTCAGTTACGCTGCATTACTGCTGAATATGGGTTACGCACCAAGAAATAGAGGGTTTTCCCTTGTGATTATGGGTATTCTTCATTTTGGTTATGGTTTTTCTCCATAGATTACGGGTGATACGTGTGGTTACGGATTTCTGGGCAATTATAGGTAGAACATGTTTAAATGGTCTATGAAGCTAAATTCCCAAACCTTAGACTCTACAAGATGTGTTCACCTTGGGGTCAGAACAACAACGTAATCATGTGGTTGTTGCACCCTTTATCAGCCGGTATGGTTGGTTTGATACCATCTTTTGGGTGTTTCATTGGGATTTTTATTCCCATCCAAGGTGACCAACCCATACATGGATACCTACTGAACCATTTCCTGCTTCAGCTTATATAAAATCTGAAAAGTTGGTGTTTGGAAAAAAAACACATGTGTTGTTCAACAAGAAAACTAAATTGTTTTTTGTTAATCAAACAAATATGTTTCTTTACATTTCTAACCCTGAAAAATATTAATATACATTATAAATAATTATATATGAACCATATGCCTGTAATAATAATATGATATAACATATGTACGAAAGTGAAAGACATGACATATGTGAACCTGGCTTTTACACCTGTGCGGTGTCAAAAGCTCAGGCCCAGGACCCAGGCCATCCCAGGCTGTGCCCCTTTGAGACGTGCGCAAGACGCGCACCTTTGGCATGGCTACTGAGGCAGGGGTCTGAGATACAGCTCCAATGCAAAAAGCCGATGTCAAGGTTGTCAATCGGCATTTGCAACCACAAAAACCTGAAAATCAGATAAACTTATATGCATACTACATGTTTGGCACAAAAACCTGAAAAGCGATATGGTTCAGTCTCAGACCCGCTGCCAAACTTTGCCTTGGCAGACTTTTCTGCCCCTTGCATCCCTTTTGCTGCATAACGGCAACAAAAGGAGTAGCAAAAGGAGCCACGAACACAAGGCCTCAGCATTGAATTAAGGCACGTCTGATTGACGGATGCTGCTGAAGTAGGTAGCCAAGCCTTGGTTTCCAAAAGTGCAGGGAACGTGGCAGGGTTTTCAGACCTTTTGATTTGCCAGAAATGTGATATACCGGTATACCCCAAAATTGCTATTGTAATCGGGGGAACTTGGATTATCTTGGATTTTGCAGTACCTTAGTTTTGGGCAAACTCGTTTCATGATCGGAAGTGTGTGAAACCCATTGCTCTTGGAGTCGCTTAGCTGTTCATTGCTGAAGCTTTGGCCAAAGCGTGGCAACATCTCAGGTATCCTACAAAAAAAATACAAAACGCATAAAGTGGAGCCTCACAGCCTCAAAGAACTTCACGGCTTACAAAGATATGTAGATCAGTGTACCAGGTTTTCCCGTTCTTGACTCTGATTTGATGTTGCAAGATTCATAGTCAGTCCTCAGAATATCAGGATCTATCCGGCTTGGAAGCGGCACCCAAGAAGGGCGCAAGAAGGGCGACCCTGGAAGTTGAAAAACTGCAGAATGCTTTGCCCCTTCCATCCCCTGGCCTGAACATGGCGTCCGACTTGTCATGAACTTGGACATTTCATCGGTAACAGTTGAAACAGTGGCAGGAATCACTGCAGGCTGTTCCTGCTTGCGAAGTGCAAGGTGGTTTTGAAGCGGATCACCCCTGCACAAGCAAGACATGGTTTTGCCATGTTTTGCCCAATGGATCAGAAATGTGACGAGGTTCAAAACATCCACCCGTGGGTACCAGCAATCATGCCCTGCGCACCTTGTCCTGAGTTATGTTTTTTGAGAGTGGACCACATGCTTTGTTTGCGACAGCCGCTGATATCGAAGTTGGACTGTCGTCATGCTCGGCAGTCAGCACAGGCACATGTCAGCACTGAGGTTTGGAGAGCTGGTTGCGGCTAACCAGGATTGTCATGGGCCCAGTACGCCGTACACCCCTGGGAACTTATACCATGAAGCTGAGCCAGTTATGGCTAGGCAATTAGCCCTGCCACAAAGTGACTTCAGGTGATGAAGTCGAGAAATTGAACAGAACAGAGTCGGTGGGACTGAAGAGCCAACGCCTCAGATGTCAACTTTTCCACTTCTCAAGTTTATTTGAAGCAGAATATGGGGTTTGTTCAAAAATGGGGAATGCCCCAAAATGGCGATTTTGCATGATTTTGCTGGGACAATTACACAATTATTCTGAACCTGTGGATTTTTGTGTAGCATGTGTTCGGACAAACGCATATTTGCTACTTGCACTTATGATGTGGCTATTTCATGATTCTGATCCTGCCATTCTTATCCATTCTTGGCATTCGAAACTAAGAAGTCATTCGGAGAGGGTGTGTACGTCACTGAAAATACTGATAATATCTGATAATATTGGAAAATTCCATTGATCCAGAGCTTTGATGCAGGTTGGTTTGCAGAGCATGTGTCGAACAGTCCTGAGATTGGCGCTCCACGCCCCCCCGCAAGAAGGTCCTGAGTGCTGCGTTGGTTTGATCCAAACACCAGAAATTGTTTTGATCAACGACCTCTACCAGTAGCGTCAGTGTGCTGCTAGAATTCTCAGAATACTGTATGACTCTAATCATGTTTATAGCCGAGATAGACCGGAACGGAACTTTCACAAATTACATAAACATCAGTTTTCAAAAGTTTGCTGGACAGTTCTTTTTTTGAAGACTGCCTAGTTCAAGTCGTTCAGCAGCAGTTGCCCAGTTCAAGGAGTGAATCTCAACAATCCCAAGAAGCAAGCTGCCGACGTCAAATCGCTTTGGAGCAAGTAGTTGGCTGAGTATGGCTGAGTGGAGTCAGGCCATGAGACAGGTTTGTTTCCCTTGAAACCTCGCATGGCATTGCATATTGCATGGCATTGCTTCCTTGAGGTCCATCGCTTTGTTCCGGCCCCGATTGCCATGGAGCAGAGCTAATCATGTGGCCATTACATGCCATTACCGGCATCATAAAACAATATAAAGCGACTTAAAACGACATGTTGTTACCAGAATCCACCAGTGAGATGTTTAGACGTGGATGATTTGTGCTGATCCCTGACCAGATGTCCAAAGCTGAGGCCTCTCGGTGCAAGGAAGTGGACAATAACATCCTGTTTTCGAGCAGGTTACACGCTCGGAAACACGCTGCACTGCACGTATTTGCACGTTGTTTGTTGGAGAAAGTATAGATCAGTCCGTCGGAATGTGAGAATTGTTTTCTTAGACCTTGTTCGCTCTTGACTCTTTAATATACGATAATATACGTATATGAATTGGTGAACTCAAACAAGGTCATCTCCCAATTTGGCAATGGCTGTGGACAGAGGGGTGGCTGCGGCTGTACCACAGCCCGAAAGCGTGCAAAGCTAAGTGTGCTCAGTAGAACTGCACCCGAATCTGTCGCTGTGATTTCGGACGACAAAGGCTGGCTTTCACAAGGACAACTGCGGCATTCTATGGCATACAGAGGTCGGGCGGGACCTGTAAGTGACAGGGAATGATTGCTGGTTTGTAAGCCATGACATAGCCATTTGGTCGAGGCTGAATTTCTATACATATACAAGGCATGTGGCCAAGATTGTCCACCATTTGAATTTTTGAATGTACTCTTCCACTATGGAAGTGTCAAAGGCCATAGGCACCATGCGTTCTCATCAGAAAAACATAGAAAAACAATAGAAGAACAAGGAAGAACGAGATATAACGAGATGAACAAGGACAAGAATGCAAGCAGCATGAAAAAGGATGAACAAGGGCCGAATGAAGGCAATAAACTTGGAAGAAACCGGAAATGGATGGAAATGGAAGGAAATTCTGTTTTGTCATGGTCCAGCAATGTCGAGCAGCTGAGCAGGATCACGCTGGCCACGAAGCCTCGCCGTCGAAACCGTCCAAGCCGTCCAATCCACCAACAACATGCTTGGCTCGGGGTCTCAGATGTCTCACATTGTCTCACAACTTTGGTCGCGGAGAAAGCTGTTTTTGTTTCGGATTTGTTCATAACTATTTTCCATCGTGTGTTTGCATGTTTACATAATATGTTTTGCATTGTTTTGCAATAATTGATAATCATGTTCTTTTCTTGCAGGCTTTGGGGGCCTTGTTCTAATGTTTCTTGCTGGTCTACATTTGCCTGTTTGTGGTTTTTTTTAACGTGCTTCTGTTTGTCGTTTCGCCGACGATTTGTTTGTTGTTCTTTCATGTTCTTTCTTTTCTTCCTCCTACTTGTAGACGTCCTAGTAGCAATAGCAGAGGTGGTTGCAAGTAGTAGGAGCAGCGGGAAAGGGGAGAAGAGTTGTTTCCACAGTAGCATTTTCTCCTCAGATTCTCACATAGTATTTCCTTAGAAAGATTAGAAAGCGACAGTTCTGCCAGTTCTGCCAGTTCAACCTTCAATGCAGGAAGTTCTCTCCAGCATGGTTTAGTGTTGCGGTGCTGTCCACGATGTGTCCGCATTATTTTTCGATATTTTTCGCAAGTTGATGTGCTGAGAGGATGCCAGTAGTGCTACTGTAGAAAGGTCTGCTCAATCACCTCAACGGGAGCCTCAACGGTATGAATTCGTAAGTGTGCGTTTTTCTTCGGGACCTTTGTCAATGTAATTCCATGTTCTTCCTTTTCGTCACTGCTGTGGATACCAAGGCATGTTGCGATGCAAAGTTGGTCGTCAGCAAGCTTGCTGGAGCCTCAGTAAGCTGCCTGGACAGCTGGTCAGATAATTAGTCTCATGAAGGTGAACCATTCAAAATTATCTTTGTTGAATGGTTGATATACTGTAGATATCTGTAGATACTGTAGATTGATATGGCGGTTATAATGCCTGGATATGCCTGGCTTCTATTACTGGAGATTTTTGCAACCCATTGTAGCCCATTATAGGGATATTTCCTAACCAACCGTACATAACCGTACAACAGGATGGGATAGTTCTATTTTTCATGGCTCAGGTATCGTCCTTTCGAACAGCTATTGGACACGGCGATCTAGGCTGGCTGCTTGCTTAAGCAATAGACATGTGTGATGCTGGCCCGCTTTCTCGAAAAAATGTGAGCATATTGCACTGTAGGGAACACAAGCAAGAACAGAAACATGCCTGTTTCATCCTGTTTCACAGTTCACTGCACATTCAATGCCAAGATAGATACAGAATGATGGTGCACATATCAGGAGCAATAGACATGAGAGACACCCACTACATCCCACTACGGAATGGGCGACCTTAAATTACTGATGTAAGAACCCGTGTGAGAGATGACCAATCAATTGATCCGATAGGCCATGATAGGCCCCCTCCATCCCCCTCTCCCAAAGGTAGGAGTTTCCCATAGTTTCCCAGCCTTGATAAGCACGGCACGTTGGAGTTGGAGGCATTGAAGATCCTGGATTTCAAGATCCTGCAAACGCAGTTATCATTTTCGATTGGGACGACACACTTTTGCCAACCACGTGCCCTCACATCTGATTGGTTTCTGTGCCAGAAATGAGATTTGCTACGCTGAACAAAAATGGCTGACTGAGTTGTTCCAGTTTGTCTTGGCGGAATCTTTTTCCTTTGAATTTGCAAGCAGAAAGTTACCTGACAGATCTTTTCAAGGTACATTTTGGGGACGGTGATTCCAAGCTTGCCTGAAGAAGACAAAGCTGGTGTTTTGCCGGAGGATTCGGAATACCAGGACAGCGTCGTAAACTGGATGCATGGATATGCATGGTATGTACCCTCTGGATCCCTCTGGTAATTTAACATAGCTATGGAAAATGGCCATAGAAATACAGTAGTTGATTTACCATGATTTACCCATTAAAAATGGTGGTTTCCATAGTATTCCATAGTTATGTAATGGTTTCATGGTGGTTTCCATAGTTATGTAACAGTTCACCAGAGGGTTCAGCGAGGAGCAGCTCGCTGCCCACGCACATTTGGTGCAGTTCTTGCTACGCACCGCACGTCGGGTCGCAAGGGTCGCAATTGCCGGGGACCCGGACGAGTTCCCGGACGATTGTCCAAACGTGTCCGTTCAACGCCTGTTTTTGGAACATGTTGTTGGATTATCTTGGATTTGCATGGATATATATATATATATATATTGCTGTTTTTACCACAGCACTCATAGGCGTTGACATGCCTATTCCGTGAAGTATTGGCTGAAAAGAGCCGCGGAGCGAGATTCATGAGGCGTTGAACACCCCTCCTTGTCCA
>Ga0126342_10020436_pt1 | contig 11129 bp, 10 predicted proteins | sample Cyp1metagenome_FD_92528 | JGI IMG/M metagenome (GOLD analysis project Ga0126342, IMG submission 92528) | Coral microbial communities from Lord Howe Island, Old Settlement Bay, Australia - Cyphastrea 1 metagenome | ecosystem: Host-associated > Invertebrates > Cnidaria > Coral ...
ACGACCTATCAAAAACAGGAGGTTTTGGCCGAAAAATGCCCCCCCCCCCAGGTAAACCTGTAACCTTTTACGAGTGCCATCCGGAAGATCACGCCCCAGCACCTTCGGTGCGGGCGGATTTTCTTTTTTCTTGACTTGACTTTCAAATTTGCAAGCTTGGAGTGACTTGAGTGTTTGTCCCAGGTGACCGCAGGCCCAAAGGCAGCAGTTCTGAAGCCTTTCTGGGAAAAAGTGGTGGAATTGAAGCCCACGCCAAAAGAGAGCTTGTGGATACCCAACAGCAATTGATAGAGAACACTTTGCTAGTTGCCCTAACAGGAAACATGTGAAGTGCGAATGGCAAATCATATTCTCATATCGTTTCAGCCGGACCATCCCTCTACACTTCAAGTTGAAATTAAGTTAGATGTGGGGTCGAATGGGCCACCTCCTTTGAAGCATCCAACTTCCGTTCGAATTGCAGATTCAATCTCTGCTGAAGTTTCATGCCTCAGCAGACATGGGCAGATCCAGGACAACATTTTCTGGGGACCCTTACAGAGTTTGTGTCCTCTGGGAAGGCGATTGAGGGACCAACATGAATTCCGACAACAAGTTTGACAGTAATAGTCTAATATAGTCTAATAGTATCTACTAGTCACCACACCAAAAACATCCAAAAAACACTCGTTGGATGCTGGCAAAAAACTATGCTAGCAAATAGAGCCGGAAGAGGTTGGGGCAAGTCACAAAGGGATAATACGTGTCATTACCTGTCATACCCTCAAGACTTTCCCATTGTACGTGTAGGCCCTTGGTGCGTGCGTTTTCCAAGGACCTGGGAGCCGATGCAACGTGTCCCGATGGAACATGCCTTTGCTGCCCCTTCCTTGGTGACAGCCTAACTGGTTGATTCGTGCTGTCCTCAGATGGGATTGGAACTGATCGGCTTCGGCACCTCATCGTGTTGATCCATGTATAGAGATCTCTGTTTTAGCTCATCCTGGGCCCTGAGCAAGTCTTTCTTCATCATCGTCCAACCCTTTGTTGCCTCATCATTCTCCCGTTGTAGCAGTCCTATTGACAGCTTTCCATGTTTCAGAACGCCTGAGGACTCCGGCTGCCCGATGAGGATTCATTGGCCTTGACCACCAGTTTTAAGGTGTGCCAAGGCCAAGGCCCAACACTTCGAGCGTGTGGATGCTCGCAATTAGCATCCTGTTGCATTTTGGCAATGTACAGTTGTGCTGTGTTTTGCAATGTTGTTCTAAATTGTTCTTTTGGCAGCTTTCCCTTTGAGAGTTCTAGTCGGACCTCAAAGCTGTGTCAGTGCTGCGTGATGCTTTGTGCTGCTCTCCCGTGTTTGCAGCATGCTCTTGCCCAGAGTCTCATTTTGAGCTGGTCAAACTTTTGCAAAACCGCTATGGTTTGACAAAAGCTAAGCGTGGCCATGCCAATGTTGCATGTTGTCACCCTCATGTTCTGAGCTGGTGGGCATTTTCCAGCATCACCAAGACAGCCAAGAGATCTACTTGTGGGAGCTTGACCCGAGAAACCTGATGGCATTTCCTGCCACATTGGTAGCTTTGAATCTGCCCAGCCATGGTCACTCGATGGGAGGACCATTTGTACAGGAACATTTTGTCATTTTGCTTAGATGACAGTCCTGGAGCGCCTGCTCTATCCTGCTCTAAGTGTCAGGATGTGCCCTTTGATGCACAGGATCGGTGCTTCACCTGTCTAGGCAGCCTGGGTTTCCCCTGGTTTCCGAGCTTGAGCCTCGAGAGCCAGGATGCGGGACAAGTAAACGACAAGCGAATAAATTGCACCGTGCCGGCTGCACCATCAAATCTGCAGTGCTACATAGTGCTACATTTTCCACACTCAAAGTTGGAAACAAACAACAGCTAAACAGGGAAGGTGCCAAGACGGCCACTTCCCTATTGAGCAGGATAGTCAAAATACATCAAAATACATCATGATACACAGTAATATAATGCAATATACACAATGTTACAAGATAATTCAAGGTTATGCGGTTGTGTGGAAATGCTCGCTGGTCCTGGGTGCTCTTTGGTCTTGAAGAGAGAATAAGTTGCTGAAACAGAAAGGGTGTAGCTCACGTTCTGAACCAGGTGGATGCACTCCTGGATCAACTTCGTGTGCTCAGGTGATCCGAACACTGAGGCACGGTGTTACACCACCTAAGCTGTGGATAATTCCCAGCCAGGGCAGTCACGTACATTGATTCCCTTTCAGGAGATGAAGGGTGCGTGGAAGCAGTGCAAACCTCAGTGACACTACTAGAAGTGAAGAGAGGTCTGGAACTGGTTTGATGATGTCCTATGTATATTCATACGGATGATAAACATGTGTGGGTGCAAGTCAGTAAGTAAGATATGGATCAGGCACCGGTGCCCACATCCGCTCCACAACCCCGGCCCATACCAAAACGTCCATACATATGGATCACCGCGGAACCATCCATATGCAGTGTTTGACTCACACCCATATAATTTGACTGAATTCTGTTTGATTCTACTTTACATTTTGGATTTGGTATTCCATCCCGCAGGTTGTCCCTGGTTATCCTGCATAGGTTATCCTGCAGGTGCTTTTATTTGCTTATTTTGCACTATTCTGCTTAACATCCCCAGTGTGCGACAAATTATCGAGAACCTTGCTGAGGTTTACTGAGTCGTGCAGCGACATCATGATTTGGGACTGATCTCTCTGAAGCACCTGTCTACAGTCATGAGAAAGCATAGGGGCAACATGTCACGCATCACACACGCATATATGACAGTGTATATGGAAGAAAGGTTTTTAATTTGTATGTTTTTGTTCATTTTTGTTTGCGCACATGTGCAGTAGGAAAAGCGAGTCTGAGGGTGTAATCACTTTCCGTTGTAACCATGAAGTTACACACATGTACGATGCGTGCATGCATGACATGCACAATGCGTGCATGCATGCCTGCTTACCTGCTTCTACGTACGTACGTGCGTACATACAAACAAACAAACGAAGGAACGATGGAACGAATGAACAAACACACACACACAAACATTCTATAATACATGTGAAGGTTTACATGTTGAATGCACAACACAGGTTGTATTATTCCGGCTTAAATCGAGCACTCAAAGGCATGCACGCAGGTACACTAGCACTTATATGCACTTATGATATGCATATATAATTATATATATATATATACACTAATACATACTATAACATGTAGTGTCTTATATTTGATTGTCTATATGTACACATATCCTATATATATAGATATTTATACATACATGTGTGTGTATATATTGCTGCCTATTCTTTCCTTCCTGTGACTTAGCCGATGACTGGGGCTCCTTCTTGTCACCTTTTGAATTCAACTTATGCGACTCTTCTCATGCTCCTTGAAATCATTTCCGCATAAGAATTGTTGCTTGGAGCTGCTTTGATTTTAAAATATTTTAAAACTCAGCAGAATTGTAGGGGTTTTCAAGGGTTTTCAACCTAAGCGTGAAATTTCAGTACTTAGTTAGTCTAAATTAGAATTCTTCTATGTTCTTATTATGTTCTTATCATTATTTCATCATTGATTCCTTTGTTGTTTCGCCAGGACGGCCTAGAAGGTTGGAGAGTGGACAGGGATCTCGTGCAACGACGCCGTGGACTTGTCGCCTGAGCCCAAGATGACGGGCGTCGTTGTGTCCTTGTGGCTGTGAATGGCTTGGTAAATGGACGCATATCGAAATTATCGAAGCTGGAGACATCAAAAGACATCAACGTTCGTTGGCCTTCAGATTTTTCAACAATATCCTCACGGCTTTTGCCAGGAGTCGTGTGTCAGTATGCTTTTGTTGCATTGTGTCTCTCTTTGCGGCTCACAAGTGCCTGGAAAATGAACGCTATGACAAGATGCCAAAATAGCCCTTGGAATTGTTAGACCAGATTTTACAAACCTTGACGTTTTCCCCTAGCAGAAAATCTTTGACAAGCTACGCTCAATAGAGCGACCATGTTGCTTCCCTTCAACCATCTTCAGTGGACGGTGGCCAAAGAAGTTCGAAGCAAGGCGGTTCGTTATAGTTGTGGATCCCTTTTTCCTCTCTCACTTTGCTTTGCAACATGGAGTCCGCTTCTGGCCCGAACAGCTTGCATCTTCGCGGCATTGTGTGGTTTCCTTTTTGATGGCATGGTTGGAAGTGGATATGCGTAGAGCCGAGGCAAGGGTACGCCGGGTATGCCATCCCTCCATCATTCTCTCTCTCTCTCTCTCTCTCCTCTCTCTCTCTCTCTCTCTCTCCCTCTCTCTCTCTCTCTCTCTCTCCCCTCTCTCTCTCTCTCTCTCTCTTTTGGCACACGCTCAATCTTGCAATCATAACAAACACTTCAAATTCAAACTCTCTTACGGCATCAAATTGACAGCGTTTGTTCTCAGGTTTCCTCCGCGCGTGCTGTATGCAGCTGGGCCAGTTCCGCCAAGGCAGATTCTGCGGAACACCACACAAGTTTGATTTTGAGTTGACCAAGTTGGCCACTTTGCTGGGTTTATGGGGCCGGCTCTGTCATGTCAAAGATCCTTTCAAGAGATAGCAGAGTTTTCTCTTCCTGCTGCGCCCAGAAAATATAAAAGGAACACACATCATGACAAATTTGACACACATTTCAATGAGTGGTGTCGGAATGCAGCCTTGCGAAATGTACTGGTAGCAACGAATATATGTTGAACTGCCCGTAGCTTTGGCTTAAGGGAAGCAACTGTCACCCCCCAGATAACCCAATGTGGTTATCTGGGGGTGAAAACCGGGAGAAATGGTTCAAGTTCCGCTTCCGGCCTGGCCAATTGATCGAGGGGGCCGTGCGGTACTTTGACGGCAAGCAGCAGGGCACGATGCTGGTGGAAGTGACCGAGGCCGAGTCTACGGACAGCAAGGGGCATTGGTTCAAGGCACGCTACGTGCAGGCCTCAGACAGCCACCTCAGGTACTAGATGACTTCTGGGGATGGTGCCCGGCTTGCTAAAGGCTGCAGGTATCACTGCTGTGATGGAAGCGCGGCTGACTGCAGTGAGCTCAAGAAAGGGAAAGGCATCCATTTCGAGAAGTTCAGGGAGATCACCCAGGAGGAGACCAATGTGAAAGTTCCTGCTTGGGCGTTTGGGCGCCAGTGCAACAAAGTGATGTCGGCGTTCCTGAAGGGTCGTGGAGCTCAAGCAGAACCTCGTGGAGCAGCTCCGGAATTACCCTGGCGTGATCCGGGTGAGCAGGAAGAAACAGATGAGGAGAAGTCTGAGTCGGGTGGAAAGTCTGATTTGAAAAAGAAGCTTCAAGAGGCAAGGGATGCAGTCAAGAAGCTTGAAAAGCGCATGGCAAAGGGAGCCAAGAAGGATGACAAGAAAGGGGCCCGGAAATCAGCAGAGCGTAAGAGGAAGCAGAGGGGCGAGAAGAAAAGAAGAGGCCTCGCAAGAGATCACGATCCCGTGGGCGTCGTCGTCGCAGGTGCTCATCCTCAAGGAGACGGAAGAAGAGGCAGAGTTCATCAGCTTCGTCCTCAAGGAGGCCATCCAGCCCAGGAGGAGTCTCGTTTGGAGGAGACGGAAGTGGCAGTGAAGCTGGCGGCAAGAGAGGTCACCGGGATCGAGGGCGCTTTGGAGGTGGAGAAGCCGTTGACTTCAAGGAGGGCTCTGACTCGGGGTCGGAGTCTTTTCGGGGCACCCCTGCAGATCCAAAGGCCGTGAACCAGATGCGTCTGGTTCAGTAATGTTCAGTACGCGAAGAAGAGGCCTGGGCGCCTGGCATCGCGGCTGCTGCTGAAGATGCGCAGGGAAGGCGCTCAGGGGTCTGTGGGGGCGGACCCAAAGAAGATAGGGCTGACGCCGCCGGCCGCCCATCATTACTTCATCACCGTGATGATGCCCAGGTTGGGGACCTCCGACCCAGCGCGAGCTGCGCACACTCTGCGTGGCGCTGGGCTTTTTGGCCCGTCAAAAGCCAGCTCAAGCGGCAGACTTGATCACCCAACGCGTGAAGGCGTTGGAGAAGTCCACCGTGGACGCTCACTGGGGCTCAGCCCAATTTTTGGAGCTTCTCAATCCAGAAGGAGCAGGACTTCTGGAGAGGGACGGGGAGTTCTTCATCTCCCGGGAATTTCTGAACGACTTCAAATGGAAGGGGTACAACCAATGGAGAGGCCCCCAGAAAGGCGAAGCCAAGGGAGATCGAGAAAAGGGAGGGCACAAGGGCAAGGGCGTAGAGGCCGGAGTGGACAAGATGGCGGAGTGGCAATGGAGTTGGAAAGGACGCCTATAGGGAAGCGGCGCTCACCTGCGACTTTTCTGGCAGCGTTGTGGACGCACCTCAAGGAGGTTTCAAACAAGTTAGGTCATTTTGCCAAGGTTTGCTCTTCGGATGGGTCCCCCGGGGCTGAAGCCTCAAAGCTGTTTCGTGGCGATGACCTTCTTCCCATCGAACCCAAGGAGGTGGCGTCCTACTTGCTGGATGATGGGCAGGTGATAGCTGACAGTGTGCAAGGGATGGTAGCCGTCCTGAACTACCTGGCTCTGTGCAGTGGCAATGCACCCGTTCCTGAAGAGCTGCCTGACAGGCCGCTGACCAAGCCACAGGAGAGGGTGGTGGATCACCTGCGAAAAGCAGTGAGCTATCTGGAAGAGAGTGGCCAAGTGGTGCGTTCCTTTGCCTTTGGGGGTAGCTAGATTTGGCTACGACGGGGAGCCTGGTCATGGAAGGCATTCAAGCTGACTTGGTGGTCGCTGCTTGGCCTGAGGTTGGGCAGGCGGCAGTGCAGGATGCCGTTAACTTTGTGCCTTTGGCCTTCAAGGAGAAGTTGGAGGATCCCCGTTCCTGCCTGCTGCCGCTTCATGAGTGGCCTGTCCCGCCTCCGCAGTCAAATGTGCGCGCCAGTGATGAAGAGTGGCACAAAGTGGTCAAGGCCGCCTATGGTTGGAAAACGAGGCTCTTGAGCCTATTGAGGCAAAGTGGTGGCAAATGGGTCCATTCACCAGCCGCGGCTGTGAGGGGTCCTGACCTCTGCTTGGACCTGGCTTAGAGTAGTTCAGCAATAGCTGTACAGGTCTGGCCAAAGAACTTCATTACTAGCATTTGAGGGACACCCTGGAAAAAATCAGGGGTGTTTTGGCTGCGGTGAGTTCAATGAGTGGTGTCGGAATGCAGCCTTGCGAAACGTAGCAACGAATATATGTTGACCTGCCTGTAGATTTGGCTTCCCACCCCCACCCCTGTTCACCACCGTGAAGGTGTGCTTGTTAGCCTGGGTGGACTTTTGTGTGGAAAACGAGGCTCTTGAGCCTAAAAAGTCCACCGCCTATTGAGGCAAAGTGGTGGCAAATGGGTCCATTCACCAGCCGCGGCTGTGAGGGGTCCTGACCTCTGCTTGGACCTGGCTTAGAGTAGTTTAGCATTAGCTGCGCAGGTCTGGCCAAAGAGCTTCATTACTAGCAACTGAGGGACACCCTGGAAAAAATCAGGGGTGTTTTGGCTGCTGTGAGACATATATATATATTATATATATATAGTACTGATCTTACTATGTTGGCTGGGCCGCTGGTTTCAGAATTGACATTGGAAGAACGATGTAGTTTGAAGACAACTCCTTTCGTACATAGGAGCGAATAGTCTCCATGAAGGTCTGGTTGATCATGAGGAGAAGCCCGCAGAGAGGGAGAGAGGGAGAGAGAGAGATAGCCCCAAGACCTCAGCAACCGGTGTTTAGCACAGCATCAAGTGCCGTTCAAGGCACACAACGGACATAAAAGTTCATAAAAGGACGTCGCTGACATCACACTTTAGTTCGCTTTCTTCTTGTTTTTTGCATGGGATGCTGAGAAGCAGCGGTCGTTTCGGTTTTGCCATGCAGGAGACTAGGTGAATCTTCCATCATATTGCCAGCATTGCCAAGCGTCGCTGATAGGCTGCGAGTTCTCAACCCTGGTGATGGCGCGACTTGGACATTGGACACGAATCGCTTTGGAATTTTGGTCGAGCTTGTAAGGACCACATCCTAGGCTTGTACCTCTGAGATCAAGTATGGTCAAGCCTGTCAACCTGCTAACCTAGGTTCACGTGCGCTGTGGTACCCCACCACTTCAAGCTGCCCATCGCATTTCATCACCTGTCCCAGTAGTAAGAAGTGTGTGGCTTGGCATTGGCAAAGTCCGCGGCAGTTACACGTTTCTCTGCCTGGCGAAGAGGTCAGACTAGGACAGGCAGACAGGCAGATTTGACTCAATTGACTCAATTGACAAAGGGCAGATGTTCGCACTCAAACCGATTCAAACCGACTCAAACCCAAAGTTTTTTCAGCTTAGGCAAGCAGTGCAGCCGTGCCGCACTCCCTCACCAGTGCGTCGGTTGGACCTCAGGGTGCGGAATCGGATGGAATCGGTCTCAAACATTCGGGATAGGAAACGGATAGGAAGCGGTTCTTGTTGTTGGTTGGGGCGAGATGGAATGAGATGAAATGAGATAATGAGATGATTTGAGAGAAGAAAGCAGACAGAGAGGATTGCCTTGGTCGCAGTTCATTGTTTCTACAGTTGCTTCGGATTGCTTCGGCTGCACCTGTGGAAGTCCATGGAAGGCAGAAATGGGATCTCCAAGCCCTGCACGGATACTTTGTCACATGCCTTCGCCACCAGTGGCCAATATCTCGCCCTGCAGGTTGGACTTGACAGAATTTTGCAGAGCATTTTGACGTGTTCGATGCTGACACATGTGCTGACTGTTTGAAGATGTTTGAAGAACAATATTTTTCATGCTTATCGGAGTTGAACCTTTTAAAACTTGCCTCAACTTTTGAGTTACCGAACCGAACTTTCTTCTGGTTTAACTTCGCAACAACGATTTGGGCCCCAACTGCATGGGCAAAATAGGCGAATGCAATGTGGGCACAGGGGAAAACGTTCTTCTGCCAGCTGTGGCCATGAATTGCATTGAGTTGCTATGGAACATGATCAGCTGCATTCAGCATTGCATTCAGCTGGATGACGGAAGATGACCAAATGAATGGCGGTCATGGCGGTCATGGTGTGTCCTGTCAGGAGAACACCGTCACCTGCAATGAGATCGGCCTCACCTCAGCTGGCCATGTGGCACGCTCCTCCTCAGAGGCCAGAGAAATCAATGGAAACCGGTCAGAATGCGATGCGATACGATTCTGAGATATAGATTTGACATGATTTGACATGATTTGACTGATTCATTGTTTTGCAAAAGTTTATGAGATGTTTGTGTATATATATACATACATATACATATATCATCATATATCATATATAATATATCACACACACACATATATATATATATATATGCTGTGTATAGAGAACAACCATATAAATACAACATTAATTGTGACGAAACATGTGACAAATTGTGACTGCATATCATCTCGCATCATACACGCTATGTGTTTGTCCATCCTCTGCAACCATAATGGAATGTGGAAGACCTGTGAGTCTTCTCAGGCCTGTGCGACTTGCTCCCATTGCCATGGCAGCACCAAGCTCACAGAGGTGCTGAACCATGGAACCTATTTGAAGCTTGCATATGCCTTTCACCGAACAATACCGAACAGGACATTGGTAAGTTTCATGAGAGCGAACTCGCTGGAACATTCGAACATATTCGAACAATCTGCAACACGCGGCCTCCATATGCCTCCTTCGACCTCGTTGAAAGATGCTGTTTCTGGCAGCGTCACTTTCATTCCTGATTTTTCTTCCCTATGGTTCCTCTGTGAAGTTTGCAAGCCAGAGCAAGCAAGGCCACAGCATGAAATGGCAAGGACGTACGTGTCGTGCGTTGCCCAGAGATTTCAGAGGTTTCAAAGCCTGTTTGATTGTCATAGCATCGCTATGTCGCGAGGGACGGGCGTGCAAAAATCATGAGGCACTTCAAGTCAATGATGTCAATGGATGAAGAACGCATCTAAGGCAAGCCTATCCAAGGAGTGGTTTGAATCCCAGAGCGGCATCTCAATGAGGTTCAAAAATGCTGAGTCATGCTGTCATTCTGAGCGCATCAAACTTCGGAGAATCTGAGGAATTGCCCCAAGTCCAAACCGTCAGCCCATTCCCACACGCCAAGAGGCATGGGGAAATGGGGAACTGACAAGATTCTGTGATGCAGTCAAGCATAAACAGCAAGACTCAGAAAGAGAGCACATCCATCATCTATGCTGCTCGACCCCCGCTTTTGATTCCTCCGTCTCTGTGACATTTGACTGATGGTGCCTTTCTCTTCCCCACAGTAGATTCCTCCGACACCTTGCTGTGGAGATTGAAATGGGTTGAATGTGTTTCAGTTTTTTTTTAAAAACCGATTCGGACATGTGAGGACGCCTCCAGCCCAGAACATTTGTCCGATCTTGACATCTCTGATCGTGAAGTGAGCAGCAATGCTACCACTGCAGTCTCTCCACAAACTCCACTCGAACCACGTGGATTTGCGACTTGGCTTCGATCAGTCTCCTGATGTCTTCCCTTTGGGGCTTTCATAGGCTGTCACATGCTCGTAAAAAGTCCAGAGTTTTTGCCATGTTCTTTGATATGTTTTTTTTCCTCCAGGTATGTTTTGCTTCTGTTGTACTTCCTCTTGTATTGCTTTCGTCTGATCTTCTGCAGGAGCTTTAAGTTGGATGTTGAAAACGTATGAAAACGTGATGTGCCAAGGAGCGACAACTTTGCGAGCCTCAAGGCCCTCCACCGCAGCGTCCAGTTCGTTCATCGCAGACCTCAGAGATGAGGCAGTGCCTCGGCATTGGCCAAATTCGAAATCTTCCACTGGCACTACTCGCACTGCCCGAAATGCCCGCACTGCCCGAAATGCCCGCACTGCCCGTACACTTTGCAAAAAGTAAGCATTCAATAGCATTCAAGATAATTTCATACCAGTAGTACCGCACAAGGCGGTGGCGGAAGTTTCAAAAATAGGAAACCTATAGGAGAGATTGATTGTTGTGAATCACGGATGGCAGAGCGAATTCACTGATTGACCGAAAGGTGGTTGGAGTTGTGTTTGCTGGAATGGTTGCAATGGTTGCAGTGGTCACCTCACCCACAACTGCTGGATGTAGTGTGATGTACTGCAACTGTAGTTGTAGTTGTA
>Ga0126342_10020437_pt1 | contig 11129 bp, 10 predicted proteins | sample Cyp1metagenome_FD_92528 | JGI IMG/M metagenome (GOLD analysis project Ga0126342, IMG submission 92528) | Coral microbial communities from Lord Howe Island, Old Settlement Bay, Australia - Cyphastrea 1 metagenome | ecosystem: Host-associated > Invertebrates > Cnidaria > Coral ...
ACTTTACACTCCACACTCCACACTCTACACTTTACACTCCGCACTCCACACTACACACTTTACACTCCGCACTCCTCACTTTACACTCCGCACTCCTCACTTTACACTCCACACTCCACACTCCACACTCTACACTCTACACTTTCCACTTTCCACCCCACACTCCGCACTCTACACTTTACACTCCACACTCCACACTCTACACTCCACACTCTACACTTTACACTCCACACGCAACACTCCACACTCCACACTGCAGAGTGGTAACAGGGGAAATATGTACAAGACTGTTCAAAATGTTCAAATAAACTATTGCAGAAAAGTGTTCTGCGTGATTGCATATCCATGTGTTTTGACATCTGCGCCATTAACATACGTGTGAGCATTCGGGTTCGTGGGCTGCATCTTGTTTAGAAGTTGAGATGTCGAGCCACAACGCGAAGCACATTTCCAAGTCAAAATGTACAAAACACCTCATGTCCGGACCACTTTTGGAAGTTGAGATGTCGAAAAAGTGCACGCCGTTGTGACGCGAAGCACTTTCAAAATCAAAATGCACAAAGCTCACCATGCTCGGACCACTTTCGGAAGTTGAGATGTCGAAAAGGTGCACGCCATTGTGGCGCGAAGCACATTTCGAGGTCAACCTGTTAAAAGCACTACATGTTCGGACCGCTTTTGGACGTTCAGATGTCGTTTCGCGTGGCAGGCGCAAGACCACTTTTGAAGGTTCAAATGTGATTTGATTTTGCACTTTGTCAATCGTGAGCAAAACGTGCGGGTTTTGTAGCATTTCCAAAAACGATATCAGGCGTTGGACATTTGAAGAGGATATCAGGATATCTGCAAAGATGCATTTTTAGTGGCAAGCGCAGTACAGGAGACATGTTCATCAGAGCTGTTAGGAGGTCCGGGCGCTGATTTCCTGAGAAGGGTTGCACTTTGGAGCATCAGATCTTCAGGTTTGCTGAGATGATTTTGCGTGACAGGTGCAGCACTTCGTATGACATGGCATCACTTTTGCGTGGCAGGCGCAGTACTTTAGACAGGTGGAGTGGAAAAACCGCAAGACGCATTGGCACGAGGCCGTCAGCTCTGCACTCAACTTTCCATGTGGCAAGGAATTCTCGCAAAATTGATATTGCCAACTTCGAAAATTCGAAAATCAGGAAGTCTCGCAGACATGTTTCGTTATTGATGTTATCAAGTTCAAAAATTGAGGAAGTCTCGCAGAATTGTTTCCTTTTTGACGTTGTCAAGTTCAAAAATTGGGGAAGTCTCGCAAAAAAGCTTCATTTTCAAGCTTGCAGATAGACAGACTGTGACAGACAGACAGACAGACAGACAGACAGATAGAGATAGAAAGATAGATAGATAGATAGAAAGATAGATAGATAGATAGATAGATAGAGTTAGAGTAGATAGATAGAGACAGAGATAGAGATAGAGATGGAGATGGAGATGGAGACAGAGATAGAGATAGAGTAGATAGATAGATTAGATAGATTAGATAGAATAGAAAAGAATAGAATAGCATAGCATAGCATAGAACAGAATAGAACAGAATTAGAATAGAATAGAATAGAAAAGAATAGAACAGAATAGAATAGAATAGAATAGAAAAGAATAGAACAGAATAGAATAGAATAGATAAGATAAGAATTAGAACAGAATAGAACAGAACAGAACAGAACAGAATAGAACAAAACAGAGCAGAATAGAATAGAATAGAATAGAATAGAATAGATAGAGATAGATTAGATAGATAGAAAGAGATAGATTAGATAGATAGAAAGAGATAGATTAGATAGATAGATAGATAGATAGATAGATAGATAGATAGATAGATAGATAGATAGATAAATAGATAGATAGATAGATGGATGGATAGATAGATAGATAGATAGGTAGATAGATCGATAGATAGATCGATAGATAGATCGATAGATAGATCGATAGATAGATCGATAGATAGATAGATCGATAGATAGATAGATAGATAGGGCGGCGTCACGGGCGCCTAAACCAAGGCCAAGCGCGCCACCCAGTGCCATCTGTACCACGCCTGCCACGCAAAACGACGGTAGATGATAGATGTCAGTTTGTGCCACGCCTGCCACGCAAAAACGACGGTAGATGTGAGTATGTGAGAGATGGTATGTGACAAAGTTATGTGAGAGATGGTATGTGACAAAGTTGTGTGTGTGTGAAGTTATTGTATGTGAGAGATGCTATGTGAGAAAGTTGTGTGTGTGTGAAGTTATTGTATGTGAAGTTATTGTATGTGAGAGATGCTATGTGACAAAGTTGTGAGTGTGTGTGTGAGATGGTATGTGACAAAGTTGTGTGTGTGAGTGTGTGTGAAGTTATTGTATGTTAAATTTGTGTAAGTTATGGTATGTGAGAGATGGTATGTGACAAAGTTATTGTCTGTTAAATTTGTGTGTGTGTGAGTGTGTGTGTGAAGTTCTGGTATGTGAGTATCGGCATGTTAAATTTGTGTAAGTTATGGTATGTGGGAGATGGTATGTGACAAAGTTATTGTATGTTAAATTTGTGTGTGTGAGTGTGTGTGAAGTTATGGTATGTGAGTATCGGCGGGAGGAGGCGGGAGGCGGAGGAGCCCGGGATACAGAATCAAAAACAAGAACCCCACACAAAGTTGTGGGGAACAAAAACAACCCACATGCATGCAATTCCCCAGTAAATGCACGTACGTTTCCGACGCGGGATTTTACAGCCTCTTGTGACACAACATGCAAAAGCCACTTTATGTGTGCCTCAGGTGACGGCAAAAGAAGCAAACATGCAAACAATAAATTCAAAAAACCATGCAGTGCTGCGGTGGATACAAAGGTAAAGGTACAGCTAACCACTTCAAAACTGAGCTGAACCCACAAGTTCCCGCAGCCAGAAATGTTCTCACAAGAGATCAAGAAACACTCTGAACTGTGGTGAATTTGTCAATTTTTCTACCTTGTATCTGTATATTATCCTTTTTGGTTTTTGCGCCAAATGGCATTGGTTCGGCCATATTGCCGCGACATAGTGCAATCGAGCCTGGTGAATCATCATAATTAATTATGTTTCAACAGGAGGATCAAATTGGCAAATTGCTTTCAACCACCGGCTCACTAGGGATCACAAATACCATCTGCACAAAACCTGCACCATACATCATCATATGCTATTATAGAAACTTCCACCGGAAGTGCTAAAATTGTTTTTTCATTCTAGAACCCCCCGGGTTTATCCCCAGGGGGGGGTCCATTCTAGAACCTTCCAACTTGAGGGCATCAAAATCACATAATTTTTGTAAGGTAGAAAATGCTCCGGAAACTCTAAAACATATGGGGGACGCTATCCTCAGGATGCTTCAGCCCCCAGTGTCCACCAAAGACTTTCGTTCTCCTTTTGCATGGATTTTTGACACGGTTTTCGTTCACCCGATGCCTGCGTCTGGCATGTGAACACATGATTCATGCATGCATGCTTTGGTAACAAAACCCAATGGCCCAACGATTCTAGAAAAAAAGAAGAACTGATCCCCTAAGTAGGTTTTTGTCACAAGTTCCGAACAAAGTCAAAACGAGGTACCAAATTTGCCTGTGGGGAAGCCGATCTAGCAACAGTCTAGCAACAGTCCAGCGGTGGTTTGCTAGCAGTCGAGCAGCTACCGAGCAGAAGTGGGGCAGCAGCAGCCTAGGCCTCAGGAGAAGCCTGCTAGCAGCAGTTTGGCAGCAGTCTGCCAAGCGCTCTTTGAGCAGTAGTTGCAGCAGTTTACCAGCGGCCTGGTAGCAGTCTAGCAACAATCTGTAGCAGCAGTCTAGAAGCAGTCCGGCAGCAGCCCAGCAGCAGCTTGCACGCTGGCCATTGTGACACCCAGCAAATATTTGGCAGCACTTCAGCGGCAGCTTAGCACCAGCCCAGCAACAGTCTATCTAGCAGCATGCCAGCAACAATTTTGCAGCAGCGTAATGAAAATCGACCAGCAATCTGTCAGCAGTTTGGAGTAGTCCAGCCTGCAGCAATCCAGTAACAAGGATTTCTGAGAACAGCTGAGTAGCACTCGCTCAGCAGCACCCCAGCAGCCCAGCAGCAGTCTAGCAGCAATGTAGCACCAATTTTAACTTTCGAAAATGCCGCAAGGCACACGCTCACCCAAGACCAAAATATCAGAATCTGTTCAACATATATTATCATAAAATATCATAAAATCAAGCTTTAGAACATGCAGTTCTGCAAGGCACACGCTGATCCGCTACGACAAAACAGCGATGCTACGACTTAATTCCGGGACCCAGTAGGTAGTCAAGGTACACTATCTAGTTCCTCCCCTGTGAATATGCAAGTAGACCCGTGCTGTGTATGCTGCGTCAGCTTACACTGCACCAAAAACACAGCACAAAAATATTGAAAGTCTTGAAAGTCTGAGAAAGTCTTGAAACAAAGCGGTAGAAGCTTTGCTGGTGGTAGGGCGACAGCTGTCACAGTGTCACCACTTTGAAGTCCTGCTCTGTCAATTGGAAGTGTCGGGTCCAAGACGGTGCCATCTGCTGAAATAATTCTCACAGCGCCTGAAAGAGTCGAAAGAGTTGGGCTCAGAAAAGACTTGCTCTGAAAGGCCTGAAAGGGTATGGAACGAGTAAATACGAGGATGCAACCACGGGCAACAAGATTAAATGGGATATGTAGTGAAGGAATGTGCGTCATATCAGTCATATAACATCATATAACCTACATCGCAAGCATTTGATCTTGTCTGGCACCTAGCTGTAGAGCACGTACTGCTGTAGCTCGCAGATCCGCCACCGTTGCACTTTGTGAAACCGAAACTTCCGTAGTGCGACCACTGGGCAAAGCGACGATGATGGTGAGATCGCCTAAACCTTTTGCGAGGAGTTGCCTGAAAAAGACATGTAAAATAGTTCTTGGATTCAAATCTAGCTATACACAGAATTGTCTTCGCAAATAATATAATAAAGTGTACAAGTCAATACATTAGTATGCATTAGTAACATACGAGATCATACGAGTATATCATCATACAAGATGTGCAAGCAGCAACTCTGTACTGCATCTATTTTTCAAGCTTTGCTTGTAGTCAGATTCGTGTACAACCTTCCAACTGCATTCTTTGGTTTGGGTTTCAGAAGAAACAGAGCGTCACTGAACAGGAAACAAGCAACAGGAACTTGAGCGCTTCTGTGCGCTCATTGAAGTCAGCACCGCGTTTTCGGAGTTGGGCCGAAGGGAGGCTCAAGTGAGGCCTTCAAGCGAGACCTTCGAGCCTTGTGACACCCAGACTTGTGACAGTGTCTTCCCTTGCCGGCCTACCACCTGCTAGACATATGTGATGACACACCTTTTCCTTGCGTTTCAACATGTTTCACTAGCATCGCGAGCCCTAGATATCTATATAATAATGTTTCTATATGTTTCTTCCGTTGGCTGTCTCATCTGCATCGGAGTTTTCAATGGTCATGAATTTTCAACCAGGAGCCTGGTGAGCCAAAACAATCTTGCGGTGTGCGGTTTTAGCTTCTTCTTAATGTGTCCGGAGGAAGCAACCGGCATGCCCAACTTCGCAAGAGAGTTCCAGCATCAACCCCAAATTCATGGGACTTGACAAAATCTGACATGAATATGTAGATCGAATACCTGGACCTGAACTGTATGAATGCCAAGACTCATGCGCTCGTTGTTGCTTCTACTGTTGAGCTCGGCACAGGTGGCCCCTGACAACTCTGGCTCCGCCTCACTTGCAAGCACAGTCCACAAACAAGGAGCAAAATCATCTTTACTGTACGTATCACCAATAAGTTCCCAAGGAATCCTAAAGATGTATAAAGATGTGGATTTGTTTTCAATCCTTCATTGAATGGTTTGTTTCTGACCTTTTTCGCTGCCACTATGGACGGTTGCAAATTTGGCTCGACCAAGCAACTCTACTTCTCCTGTACTCAGCGAGAGGGACCTTTGTCATTGTCGGATTTTGATTCAAAGCATTTCAGGGCCCAGACCTTCTGGTGAATCAACAGCTCTGCATCAACCCGAAGGACCACCTGTGCTCTGATGGCTGTCTTGCAGGGACCAGTGTGGCCCCAGTGTGGCCCCAGTGTGGTCAATGTCATCGAAACACAGCATGCCGCAAGATTCCCAAGGCAACTTGCGCGAGTTTGCACCTTCGCCAACTCTTCAGAAGAGCCGCTTTTCAGCCTGTCAAGAAACTTAAAAGCGAATGAGGTCAATTCAGAAAAACTCTGAATAGGCCTGAAGTCTTACAAATTTAATTTCAATCCTGTGAATGATGTGAATGTCTGAGCGAATATATAATAATCACAATTACACAAACAGTAAACACATGTAAACACAAACAAGTGAACCAAAGAGCATCAACGACCGAAGGAATGAACCGAAGCGTTTCATACCACCTTTGGCTGACTGTCGAGCCACTCTAGCCCCATTGGATTCGCTTTTCATGCCACGCAAAACTATTATCACAGTCCTACCAAGAGGCCATTGCTGAGCGGAATACTCAGAAATGTCCTTCAGGATTCGGGACAACTAGAACAACTCCGGTTTGCACAGCACAGCTACTCATCTGCACACCAATTCAGGAGAATCGAATCGCATTTCGGGTGCCCTAGGTGTTTGACCTTACTCACATCCCTTGAGATCCCTTGAGTATGAACACCCTTTAAAATCTTTAAATGGAATCAACGTCAACAAAAAACATCAAAGACTTGGGATTCCCAACTCTTTCATGGCTACTGCGATGGCATCGCGTGCAGCTGCAGAAAGGACCTCCAGTTCCAAAATGTTCCAAACTTTGTCCAAACACATTTCTTCGGATCGGGTCGTCTTGGGATGCACGGCAAGCGGCGCTACACTGCTACACATCTCTCCCTTCACATTATTCGAGTCCATTCGATCCTGTCTATTTACATATACGTATATTCACTGTATATTCATTCCTTTATCTGGTGGACCTGCTGATCTAATCTGATCTACTTCTCTGCGTGTCAAATGCTGTCTTGATCTCACACCTGAACTGCACCGAGTCATCAAACTTCACAGATGCCAGTGGTTAGTAGTGGTATTGAAGAAAATATAAAATATATGAAAATATTGCAAGCATTCAAAGTTCCCCTTTCACTTGCATGATTCTTGACTGTCCATGACGGTCCAAAAATGAATTTGAAAACAATGTTTTTGCAAACAATGAACCACTCAACGCGTCGCTTGGTCCTGGAGTGCTCAATGGCTCAATATGGCTCAATATACTGCTTGTGTCTTGAAGGAACCACTTGTGGTGGCCCTGAGCAGTTCCAAACGACTTCGACCGCATTCCTCTGGGCCCCCTCACAGCGCCCCGGCGGCCATGGCCTGTGTGCTGAGCAAGTCACGGCACATGGTCCTCTGAAGGTAAACACACCTCCACATACAAAAAAAACAAAATAAGTTAACCTGCATTTGGAGGGTCATTCAGAGCTAACTATGCTGTCACAATGCAAACTTCAGATTCCTTTGACATGTTGCCCTCTCAATGTCTCAAAAAAAAAACGTTGCGTGCCAAACAAATCTGCTATGATAGGCAAACGAAGCCCATATGTTCATTCATTCTTTACATTTCTTTACGCCTCTCTATTACATCTTGACATTCTTGACTCATCTGAACACTGCTGAGCTGCCAGGTACCCGCACCATCCACCACAGCGACGCATGCGACGGACCCATTTGCAGAGGTGTAGAAAGTGTCCTGAATCGATTTTGATGATTTTGATGGGCTAAATGGAGCAAGGCAACCTTCCTGATCGGATTCAAACCCACGACTCTGAACGCTGTGATACACTGCAAAAAGGTCAGAAGCAGCGGCATCCACAATGTCATGGCAAAGCGTGATATGTACGCCCATCATCACCCATCGATATCACGGGCATTCCCGTGCGCGTGTTCTGTCCCTGGGAAATGACAGAATGACAGAGTTCTTTCACACCCCGAGACCGTGACAGCAGCCCACTTCAAGTGGGGTCAGGAAAAAAGTGAACTGACAACCTGGAGTATGGGTTATATAATATATATGTACTATCTCTGTGTGCCTTTGAAAATAGATGCAGGATACCGGAGGGTAGTGCGAATTAATGCGAACTCCGATGACAGAATGCAAAACCGTCACCGAGCCTGATTCTCCTTGGCTTCGCCATTTCGCCTGATCGTAATAACGATGCAGAAACAACCAGAATCTGCCAAAGCCTTTGCATTTTTGAAGATATACATCAAACAAAAATCAGCATACTGTATGTGACCGGTAGATATTACACGTTGGCCCGGCTTCTAAACGCCATGTGTGCGTCTACTATGTCACATCTGCAGTTTCCAGAAGTATATAAGACGTTTCTCAGTTCGCACAAAAAAAGACCAACAAATGCGAAAATACTGTACGTGCTGTGATTGTTAAACTGCCTTTGTGTATCTTTGTGTCACCTTTGATGCGCACACCTTCGCACTATATAAACTGTAGGAGTGTTGCTACCAAGTGCTACGCTACCTGTACCAAAGGCCACATCTCACGAAATGTATGACAACGACATACTCACATCATCTTATATAAACTTTGTTGTGCAATGTTGTGCACATGCTGCCGAATGCACTTTCATTTGTTGTATTCACCTGTATCTTCTTTTGTAAGCAATGCAACGATTCATTGATTGCTTAAACTTGATTCAGACAAGAACTGGTTGTATTTGCTTACTTGACGCACGGATGGAGACCTCATCAGACCTCATCAATGACTTTGGCATCCCCACTGGCCGGCCATGGAAGCTGCACCAATGAAGCCGACCTTTTACAACGACACGTTGTAGGGGGTTTGCCGTGGTTGCCCCAATTGCAAACAGAGAATCCTGATGAAGTATCAAATGAACTGCAGGACCAAATTCCCAGCCTTCGATTCAACGGAACACAAAACAAACAGAAATTGTTTTGAAACAAGACAGGACATGACAAAACTATATCATTATATGGGTCCAGAATTGTTTTGGGAATGATTTGTTTTCCATTTTTTTAACTATTTTTTCTGCCCGTTTTCCTTGCTATTTGCAGCATTTTGGAGCTGGAAACTGCCAGTTCAACTGTCTTTGCAACATTTTGGAGTTGGAACCCCTCATTTAATTTGCAACATTTTGGTGGAATTTGTATCATTTTGGAGCTGGAAGCTGCCGTTTCAACGGTATTTGCAGCATTGTTGAGTTCGAACTTTTCATTTTTGATGGAATTTCCAACATTTTGTTGCTAGAACTGTTCATGTAACATGGTGGTTTGCAACTAGGGTTCATTTAGGGTTGGTTTTACGATGTTTTACGGTTAGTTTAGGGGTTTTGTTTGGTTTTAAGTTTTTGAAGGGTTGGTTTTAGAGTTAGGGTGTATTTAGTTGCTCTTTTAAGAGTTAGTTTAGGGTTTGTTTAGGTTTTATTTAGGTTCGGTTTAAGATCTATTTATGGTTGGTTTAGGACCCATTTAGGGTTGGTTTAAGGTTTGTTGAGGGTTGGTTTAGGATCTATTTAAGCCTGGTTGAAAGTCTATTTAGGGTTGGTTTACTGTTTATTTAGGCTTCGGTGAGCATCGTCGTGCGGCTGGTTTAGGGTGTATTTAGGGTTTATCCAGGCTTGGTTTAGGATCTATCTAGAGTTGGTGTAAGACCTATTCCAGATTGGTTTTTGGTGTGAGTTTAGCGTTGGTTGAAGATTTATGTAAATCTGGTTAAATCTATTTAGGGCTGGTGTAAGGTTTATTTAGGATTAGTTTCAAATCTATTTAGGGAGTGTTTAGGTTTACTTAGAGTTGTTTTAGTGTTTCTTTGGTTACGGGTTTATTTGTGGTTGATTTACGGTTTATTTATATGATGTTTCTTAAGGATTATGGCAGTATGAGAAACAAAAAAAAGGGAAAAACAGAAAGCAGAGAAGCTGGAAAAGCAGAAAAACAGGGGAAAACAGAAAAGCGGAGAAGCAGAGAGGCAGCACAGTGGATAAGCAGAGAAGCGAAGAAGCAAAGAAGCAGAGGAGCAGAAACGTGGAGAAGCAGAGAAGCAAAGAACTATAGAAGCAGAAAAGGAGGAAAAAACAGAAAAACAAGAAGCAAAGAAGCAGAAAAACAAAGAAACAGGGAAACAGAAATCCCAAAAAAATGCCCAAAACGGAAAAGAAATAGTTCCCCCAAAAGAAAGTTGTTTTTTTTTACTTTTTTAGTTTGTTTCATTCGAAATTCTCAGAAATGCCCAATTTCCCAAAATATATGATGCCTTGCTAAAACCCAATTAAAAAACAGCACTCCAACAATTTTTCAAGGGGGTAGTCCATGAGCAACCCTGATCCGCAATAGTATGTTTGTTTTGGGGCCCACTATTGTGCCCAGCTGCTGCCTAAGGTGAAAAATCAACAAAATCATTCTCTCCTTTCCTTTTCCTTTGCTAATATATACTTTTCTCTGTTTTACTTTCTTAGCTCCATTCTTCTTGGAAACAAAATCAAAAAGTTTTTCCAAAGGGTGAACTCCAGCCAACCAAGGCATTTCTGTAGGGTTTCCATGAAATTTCTTTTGGATTTCTATGATATTTCTATGGTATTACTATTGGATTTCTATGGGGTTCCTATGGAATTTCCGTGGTGTTTCTATGATATTCCTGGAGGATTTCTATGGGATTTCTGAAGGGGTGCTCTAGGGTTTCTATTGGATTCCTGTGGGATTTCTATTCGATTCCTTTGTGATTTCCAAAGTATTTCCATGATGTTTCTATGATATTTCTATGGGATGATTTTGAGATGTCTGAGGGGGTTCTATGAGATTCTTATGGGATTTCTTTGTGGTTCCTGTGCTATTCCGTGTTATTTCTATGATCTTTCTATGGGGTTTCTGTGGGATTCCTATGGGATTCCATGGTATTTCTATGCGATTCCTATAGGATTTAAAAGGGTTTCTATGGTACTTCTACCAGTAGTACCGCACAAGGCGGTGGCGGAAGTTTCAAAAATAGGAAACCTATAGGAGAGATTGGTTCTTGTGAATCAGGGATGGCAGAGCGAATCCACTGATGGACCGAAAGGTGCTTGAGGTCTCCTCTCTTTCTC
>Ga0126342_10020438_pt1 | contig 11129 bp, 6 predicted proteins | sample Cyp1metagenome_FD_92528 | JGI IMG/M metagenome (GOLD analysis project Ga0126342, IMG submission 92528) | Coral microbial communities from Lord Howe Island, Old Settlement Bay, Australia - Cyphastrea 1 metagenome | ecosystem: Host-associated > Invertebrates > Cnidaria > Coral ...
ACCAACCAAGCAACCAACCAACCAACAAACCAAGCAACCAACCAACCAGCCAACCAACCAACCAACTAACTAACCAACCAACCAACCATCCATCCATCCATCCATCCATCCATCCATCCAACCACAACAACACCAACAACACCAACAACACCAACAACAGCAACAACAACAACAACAACACCATGCAAATCAGAGAGCTTAGCTGCAAAACGCTGCAAATACCAATCAAAACCATCAAACCCCCAAAAACGGGAAAACATAAAAAAAAAACGGGAAAAACATCCAAAAAAAAAATGCAATCCTATATATATATATATATCCAAATAATATGATCAGATTTCCCCTCTAGTTATCCCTATAGTTACCCTCCTTTTTTTTTCTTCATCTTCCGTCGGCTTCGGCTTCGCAGAATCAGGCAGCGGCTCATCGCCAGTGAACTGGACCGAACGCCGGCGGAGATCATTAAGAAATTGGAGGACGACGCAGCGTTCCAGTCAGGTGAAGAAATGCCATGAAGAATGGTGATGGTGATGGTGATGGTGAATCTTATGGTGATTTTTTGATGGTTACCCTCTGGTAAATAAACATAGACCCTGAAAATCACCAATTTTTAATGGAAACTAGTCTTCCAACCCGTATCTGCCAGGGTCTATGTTAATTTACCAGAGGGTAATAAGGTTAATATGAAGAACATGGGGATTGATCAAGCGACAAACAGGCATTTACGTGTCTTTTTTTCAAGGAAATTGATGGTGCTTTGGCCTACAAAGATGCTATGGTGATCTCATGGGCATCGTGGGCAATGCCCAATAGCAAGCTACTGGGGTTTGTGGATGCTCGAAATCCCCAATGGCAACAGCCATGGGGTCAAATCATCCAAGTGTCAAGAGATGCTGATGTCTGGAGTTGGTGACTTTTCCGAGGGTTTTTTTCTGGCTTCCTAGCGATGTGAACAACGTTTCAGTTGCCTGTGATGTTGCTGCCGTTGCTGAGAAATTGGGTGATGTTCTATGATTTTCTATCATTCAAGTCTTGGGGATATCCCCAGGGCTACAAAAAAGACCCCTATTTACAAGAACAGTTCTGATGATCCTCACCAATCCTCATAAAACCTCAGCACCCATTGATGACCTGGTTGGTGAATCAGCTGGCCAGAGGTATAGCTTACTTACAGCATACGAGTATATTAATATACATTTAATATTATATATATAATGTTTTAATTATACTATCCACTATTGAACAAACGTTGAGTCACGACAGTTGGGGTGCCCAGGACATGCGAAATCGTCTCATCTGAGCCTGGTGCGTGGCTTCAAACTGCGTGAGAAACATCACACTTTCATGATACAGGATGGATCCAATCTTGAGCTAACCCAACATCAACATCAAGTGCATAGATATAGATGACTCTGATTCATTTGATATAGATGGCATGATTTCCAATCCAAAACTCAATGGCTTGCACTGAAAGCTTGAGGTTTGCTGCAAACTCAACAGAGCTAATTATCACGATTGCACACTGCATTTTGGTACCATGGCAACAGCAAGCGCACGTCGGCAGCATGGGAGTTGGCGCATCGTGACGTCGTCGACCGTTATGAATGCGCGCCAAAAAGTGTTGGTGAGATCTGCGTGGGATCCATCAACTGGGCTGTTCATCTATGTAGAACAGTATCATACATTACCCTCTGGTAATTTAACATAGCTATTGAAAATGACCATTTATAGTGGATTTACCCATTGAACATGGTGATTTTCCATAGTTATGTTAGTTTACCAGAGGGTAATTCGAGCCACCCCAAAAAAGCATCAGGGATTCTGATTGGTATATTCGGGTACATTACAAAGACACACAATTAGTAATTAGTATGACATCAATAGGTATAGTAAGGGCCTATGTTGACATATTTGCCTAAATGCTTTTAAAACCACCAAAAAAAAACATATGGGATTCTTAGTAGTTTTCCGGTTGTAACCACATCTTCTGTGCATATTGTTTGAGCCCCCAAATGCATGCAATATATTGTTCCTTCTTAAAAGATCATAAATATCCTTGCGTGCCGGCCCCCGTGCGGAACACGCGTGCCTTTTCGCAGAGTTCTGCGTGCTGCGTGCCGGGGCGCCTAAGATGATATATATATATATAATATACATATATATGTATTTATCACTGTGTTATATTAATCTATGTTAATCTATAATATGTATATACATGGTATTTTCACCATACCAGATTATATTACAACTATTTGTGGGAAGAATGCCCTGCTGCTTAGTGACTAAGGCCTAGTGGTTTCTGAAAAACTCTTCGAATCCACACTGCCTGGAGATGTACGAATCGAAGTCGGAAAAATCACCTGGTTGATGTTAGGCTGTTCCCCAGCCAAATAGCGTTCATTGTCAACTTAAATGATTAATGGTTTGTATAGATATAGAATATATAGATTAATATATGGATAGTCTATGAAAACTGCTTAAGTACCATTTAGTTGATTTAGCGATCAATTATGATAATTCTCTCCTTAAATGAGCAGTCCAGTGGTGACTTTTTATCCGGGGTTGACATTCTATATGATCATCTATGATCTAATTGTGTATTTTGTATGGACTAGAACACATGCAACCAGCTTGAGGCTAAAGCCAACAAGAGAATCGTGGATTTGTTTAGGTATCCTAGGAGCTTCAGGAAAATAACGGTGTGTCCATTCAAAAAATCAAACCATGTAGTAGTACGGCTTTCTGGGAGGCCTGTGTGCATGTTTTGTTACCTACAAATCAAAAGCTTTTTTGGATTTAGTATTGGGGTGACCCATAGGGGGATGTTTATGTAATATTGGGGGATTTGATTAGTTCTTCAGTTTTGGTATATCAACATTATCCAGTTTTAGCATGTTTTAGCAGAGCGCAGCTAAGTTTGCAATTTTTGTAGGTGCTTTCTGCTAAAACTGCACGGTGGTGTGGTTTCATTCTCCATTGCACTCACCCTGCTAAGATCTTTGTCAAGAACTGTTCGACCATAGTCTCTAGGTTGTTTCAAAATAGTTTTGGATGGTCTTGTCGCCCTCTGTTGTTCTTTACTGACAGCACTATGTTCCTACAGATGGGAACTCAGCGTCACCAATGGATGATGCCAAACAGGCGAAATCATATGAAATTATCGACAAACAGAACATGTTCCATTGCCATTTTTGATTGCCAAAGACTAGCTTTAGTTTTTATATAATAACATTTGATACTCAAATAGCAAGCATTCACGAGTTGTGATGCTCATTGTAATCCTCATAATAAGTTTTTTCCCAAAACAGTGTGTCCACACTGAGGGGTTCTTACTGTAGGTGTAAAGGCCGGTGCTTGATCAGGGTGCTCCATCTGGGCTGCGGCACTTTTTCCTATAAATTTCCGTATAAAGTGGCTCTTGTGAAATGTCCAAGTGCAGTTCGCGCCCGCAGGCTCGCACAAAATATGTGTCCGCGTTCTGGGCTCACTGTGGGCCCCAGCATTTTCCCTGTAAATTTCCGTATAAAGTGGCTCTTGTGAAATGTCCACGTGTATTTCGACTGCGCAGGCTCGCACACAGTGTGGGCCGCGGTCTTGGGATCCTTCGGGGTCTGCGGCATTTTACCTGTAAATTCTCGCATAAAATGGCTCTGGAGACATGTCCAAGTGCATTTCAACTGCGCAGGCTTGAACTAAACGGTTGTCGCGGTCTTGGGATCGGTCCTCCTCCTCCATCATCATCCTCAACATCATCATCTTCCTCCCCCTCCACATCATCATTCTCAAAATCATCATCATCATCATCCTTCTCAACATCCTCCTCCTCCACATCATCATCCTCCACCTCCTCTTCCGCAGCATCATCATCCTCCACTTGCTCTTCCGCCACATTATCTGAACCAGCAAAAACGAGAAGATTTACCATGATTTACCAAGAAATTTACACTAGCGCAGCAGCGCGCAGCACCCCCCAAAAAGCGAACTGTAGAAGGGCCAAATCCAATCCCAAAGTCCTGATTCAAGCCTACAATCGCGATTCCCACAAAAGAGATTGAACGAACACAGTAGAATCGAATCCTAAAACAGTGATTTCCTGGTTGGTGGTTTCAAACATTTTTTCTTTTTCCATAATATAAATAGGAATAATCATCCCAACTGACGAACTCATATTTTTCAGAGGGGTAAGTCAACCATAAAAAACCAGGTGATTTCATGATTTCTGAAGTGATTCAGATGGCCTTTTCACCAATTTTTTGGTTCCCAGTGACCCATGGTGGTCCTCGGTCCTGGCCGACCGGTGCGACCGGCGCGATGCGGCGGAGGGCATCGAGGAGGCGCCTCAGAAAAATTGATCCCCACTTTTTATGCTCAAAGATACGACATTTTGGGGTAAAACATGGTAAAACGTGGTAGAAAATACCGCAATTCATGGGATTCATAGGGGTATCATGGTGTAAAAATTGGAATTTTATATATAGAATGAATTAGAATGATTGGTACTTAAGGAGGATCTATAGGTAGAATATGGTAGAATGATAAAAACATTGATAAACCATGGAACATGTTTTTTTTTTTTGTGTGGTTCAAATTTTGAGACATGAACTGGAAAGTGACCACTGAAATTAGTGGATGTTCATCGTGTATTTTTGTCCGAAACGCATCATGTTCTTGATTCCCAGGGAGTTTGATCACAACGGAGTAGCTGGTTACCTTGGTCTGTGAAACAAAAGGGGAATCCTTACAAAAGTGAGTTTCTGGGAATCAGTCTGATAAATATAAAGGGATAATTGATGATAATTATTAATGAACAAAATGCCGAGAATTTCACCAAACCCAATTAGTGGGGAAATAGTATGTGTGTATACAAAATGACCATTTTAGTAAACAAAATGATGATAACACATTGCATTTGGAGGTACCCTATGTTCGGACAAACCCAAGTACTTTCAATGAAAAACAAAGTGAACCAACCCCAACCTCCCATTTTAACCATTTGCAACAAGATTGTGACGTACGTTTCCGGCTTACTTGTGAGCCAACCATGTTCTTTTGCAAGGAGTGTCCCATTTTGGGAACCACAAGTATTAAATGTGCAGATGTCAAGACTGGGGTCGTTCATGGTCGTTGATTTATTTAGTGTGGTTTGTGATTTGTATCATGTTGTAACCCGGTAGCATTGAACAAAATGCACCAAAAGTGGGTCAAACTCTTACCGTATTGGTTTCATCACAATGGCCTTCCGCAACACAATGGAACAACATGTGTTGCTCGTTTGAAAAACCACTAATTGTGGGATGGTTTTCCAAGGGCACCGATTTTTCATCTCTATCCTGGAATCTCTCTTGAACTTTCAGCATCATCCCAGTCAAGTATAGCTAGATTGGATAGCCTCAGCCATATTTTGGCCTCACCCATCAGGCTTGAGTTTCTTGTACCTCCCAAACTTGGATATTTTACATATTTTGGTTGGTTGGTGGTTTGGAACATTTTTTATTTTTCGATATATTGGGAATAACCATCCCAACTGACTTTCATATTTTTCAGAGGGGGTGAAACCACCAACCAGTTTTGTTATATTTGAGTCTCCAATGGACTTTCCATGGTAGTTTCTACCTACAGCAACCTTCGAAAAGATGAACACGTTGGACACCTGAACAATTTCAGGCAGGGAAACACTCCCGGGCAAACATGGGTGCGTCTGGCACTCGGGATATCATTGATATCACACCGAAAACTGCGGTGTGGGTAAAACAATAATAAATCATCCTCCAAATCATCATTTTTATAGGTGGTATAAACGATTCCAAAATGGTTGAATGGGTGGTTTAAGGCATTGTTTTACCCACATACGACGTACTTGTTTGTTGTTTGGTGGACTCCCAAGTTCAGTCACAGCCAGTCGCTGTTCTAATCGTCCTCAAAAGTGTTTGTTGTTTGTTGATGGACTCCCATGCCGCAGGCGTGCTCAGCCATGCAAAAGGCGCTGCTGGCATGGAGTTCAGTTCAACAAGTAGAAATCTGGAGAAATTGTAAAGACTCCATCGACTCCATCCAGGATGGTTAGGATTTGGGAAACCCATCCCAAAAGTCCATTTCAGTGTGGGCATGAGTTCATTTCGCCCAGATTTTTTTTTTGACAGCCAAACTTGGGTGTCAATCAGTGGGTCTAAAGCCGAGAAGTCACCCTTTTTGACCGACCCAGACCCGGACCCAAGTGAAGTTGCTGATGGCGTACCCCAAATATTGGATTTCCTTCTGGCAATAGACTGTTTTGCCGCATTTTTGGGGTCACTTGGGGTTCGCCTTCTTTGTTTCTTGGATTTTTTGGATGTTTGCATCCATTTGATGTATCATGTTCATTGCGTATTGATTATATCATTCGATGTTCGTTAATTTGTTGGGTTGTTGTCTGTACGGTTCATCGTTTGTTTCCCCGCTGGTAGTTCTGTTGAATGCGATCGATTTTTTATTTCGGCCAGCACTAATTCGCACTTGGGCGTTGGGCTCCTGTTTTGGGAGGCATGGGATCCTCACCGATGTGGCCTTGCCAGTAGCCATTGTAACTTTCTAATAGTTTGGGATCAGAGAAACATGTTCCCTGTGCTGTCAAGGTGCTGTGACAGAAATGTGTTTTTCGCTCTGTTTTCCTGGTTGTTCATGGAAAAGTAAGTGGTGTAGCTTTTTCTTATCTTCAATCATCGCACGGTTTACCCGGGGTAGGGATTCTATTCTCTTATGAGAAAGTAGGTAGCGTCCCCTATTCTTAGTTTAGTGGGATGGACATGGACATTGCTTTATGTGAGCTCATTTGTCATCCCCTTTCTTCCTCTTTTGTTCTCAATGAATTTATAGATTTTACATAATTTTACTGGGGGTAGTGAATGGTAGTGACTTGGTTCCCTGTTGTGAAAGCAGTGTCCCTTTTCTTCCCCTTTTTGAAATCAGTCTTCGGGGAATGTAAACTTTAACGAGCATGAAATTCTTACTCCCTTCTGTTGAAGTTGAAGTGCAGATGGTCAAGAAAGTAATTGTGGGGCGTAGCGCATGTGCTGTGGATGAATGTAGATGGGCCAGTTTGGTAGACCATTTGTCATCATTTATCTGTTGGTTGTAAACCATCGGAAGTTACCCCTCTACGAAGCAACCAATCACATTCGGAAAGGAACATGAATGGAACATGACATCTATGTCCACCATTCGGCATGCTTTGAGAAACCATCAAAAAGACACCTCCCTTGAAGGGCAACCAGAAACACTCCGCATAGCCTTGTTGAAACAGTGGCGATGGCATGATGAAAAAAAAGACCCGTAGCCCACCAGATGTTGATCAGGGTCATACCATGGCATACCATGGCTACATAATGTCTACATCACATACAGACAACCATAGACAAACACATGACAAACATATTTTCATATTTTGACTTTACTGTAGTCATCTATAGTCTATAGATGTCTATAGTCTATAGTCATCTATAGTCTACAGTAATCTATAGTCTATATCCATGCAATTACCAGTGCACCCAATTTTCACCCATCTGCTTTGCATCGTAGAAATTTCTTACGGAGGCATTCAGTGAGGGACGCTTGACGCTCAGACTTGGTGGGGCAGCCGAGCCAGGAGCCGGTGAAATCCGATGAAGCTGGTGGATTTTGAACCAAACGCTTTGTGTATGTCATTAATAACCATTAATACCCATTAATAAGCATCAATTGGTAATAACCACTAGTAACCATTGATAATCAATAATCATGATATTCTGGTTGGTGGTTTCAAAGATTTTTTTAAATGTTCCATTTCATATATGGGATAATTCATCCTTCCCATTGACGAAGTCCATCATTTTTCAAGATGGTTAAGTCACCACCAGCCAGTTGTATATATATATATATATTATTGTATGACATGGGGGGAGAACCCATGGTTCTCACGGAAATCCAGTGGCTTCTCCATCATTCATGTGAAGATATTTTCTTCCGACGTTGCCAGGCATTGGGCTGCTGGGGGTCACGGTTTTTCCCAATAGGTCACCCTTGAGGTCACGAAAAGACAGGCCCGGCAGGTCATAAAAATAGATCGCCTCTGGTTATTTAACACACATAGCCATGGAAAGATCCACCATGCTATTAAGAACGGTGTTTACCATCTATTTCGATTAGGGCCATCGATATATACCATGGCGAACTGTGAATGTCATAACCAGAGGTTATTTATAATAGAATACCCAAACATATTCCGGATTCCGGACTACCCTCTGATAAACGTTTACAAAACGAACGGGACAGATCCACCATGTTCTAGCTGGGTAAATCAAATCAACGATTTCTATGGCAATTTTCAATAGCTATGTAACAGTCATTACCGGAGGGTAACAAAAACTTGTGGAAATGTGGTGGTATGGAAGAGTCCTGAAAACATACCCTCTGGTTATGTCAAAATAGCTATTGAAAATGGCCATTTATAGTGGATTTTCCCATTAAACATGGTGATTTTCCATAGTTATGTTAAATTACCAGAGGGTAACCCAGTTGTTGGAGTAAATTCCCTGGTTGATGAATTCCCCCCATGGAACGTGCTTACTTTCCACATTCACAGATTCTTAGCTTCAAACTTTGGTGTTCATCATTAGGGTGCCTAAAGCAATATTGTTCATATGTTTGATATTATTTTGATATGTGGCTATGGATCAATACCTATAAGTACCATTTTTAGGGTGATGAACATCCATAAATCCCAGCTATTTTGAGGTTCACCAGGGGTACCAGGGTTTTGACCCATCCCCATATGTTTGATATTATTTTGATATGTTGGGTCTGATTGGTTCCTATTAATGCGATTGACATTCACTGGTGAATATGGACTGTTGTAGGACACCCCATATGGGGAATGCCACATCTATTGGATCAAGTAGACATCTGCCAAGAGACGCAGAATGTTGAAGCTGATCATGTTTAGGAACCACCAACTAACTTAGACGGTTGAGATCGCGTTCATGTGCACCAGACTCCCACGTTGCTTCCGTTGCTTACTTTGCAACCGGGTTCGAAAAGAAACCAAGGTTTCTTCGTGTTCCAGAAAAAACGTTCATCATCTTTCATCCATGGATTGTCCTAGGAATTGTACACATTTCATGAATTGAACTATGCTTCACACCCTCTCTCGGGGACAGCGTTATAATATGTTGTTTCATGCTGTGCCCTCTAGCGGGATTGGAGCCAACCACCAGACTATGCAAGGGGCCATCACGTGACCGGCAAACATTCCTTGGACGTCCAAGGGGCGTATTGGCAGCACCTCTGAGGGAGGCCAGGTCGATGCAACGTGATCAATGGTGAAGGAGCCGACCATGGAAGATCCGAAAGACGGCTATGTGCATCTTGATCCACCATGTTTGTCATCGATATCAGCATCCGAAGATATCTAATTACTAGGTCTATCTTACATGGGTACTTTAATATACTTTAATCCTTTAGTCTTTTGGTATCAATGGGAATATCTACCAATCAGCAAAGAATTCAATTTGTTGCAGGGTATCTAAGATTGGCAATGATTATAAGTATCGCAGCTGTATCCTTCGTCTTTCGGCACCGAGCCAACCCGTTGAACAATACCAGATCATGGTGACCACGAATCAGCTACGCAGCCAAGATGTCTTTATATATAATATTAATGTGGAGTAATGCAGATTGAAATAAGATGGGTCCAATTGCAAACTTCTCGGTGGTTTGGAACATTTGGATTATTTTCCATTTCATGGGATGTCATCCCAACCCCATTGACTTTAACTCCATCATTTTTCAGAGGGGAACGCGAAAAACCACCAACCAGCAATTGTGGGCCCTCCCAGATGTGACTGGCGAGTTGGATCTCTGCAGTGTCGGGAGTTTCTAGTGGATTTACCCGTTGAAGTGACTGAATAACAGGAGATGTATGATGTAGAATAGATGTAGAATATGTACATCTAGATAGCCATTTGCTATGCTTTTTTCTGATGATACTATATACTGACGATGTTCACTGATTTTCTGGATAATTATTTAGACGTTACTTTTTGATGTTCAGATGGGTCAGCTATTTATGGGTATACAGAAATGACTTGTAAATCTATGACTTTAAATTAAAGATTGCTCTTAGTCATCTAGAAGTCATTAATTAGTTTGGCTGTAGACTCCTAGATGTTTCAAGCCATTCAAAATCTGTTTACAAGTTCTAGATAGTCCTAGAACTAACTACGGAAATCGCCCATTTGTAGAGGATTTACCCTCTGGTTATTTAACAGTTCGCCATGGTATAGATGGCCCATTTATAGATGGTTTACCTATTAAAAATGGTGGATCTTTCCATGGCAAACTGTTAGTCATAACCAGAGGGTACCTTTTTTTCAACAGGCCCTGTTGATCCATTTCTTTCCACTCTCCTAGGGCACGAGTCCGAGTCCAAGTCGGGCTTCAGGCGGGGCGTAGCGGCGTTGACGCATGTTGACGCCACCTTGGTTGATCAATGTCAACTACGTCAACCAGCAAATCACACACAGAGATACATTATCTGATCATTATTATCACTATTGTACTATACTAGTGATATTATATCTGATACATTATCTGATCATTATTATCACCAGTTATCTGATATATTATATTATATACTAGTGTACTATAAGACAATATCATGATTATCAATAATCACTGTTAACTATCATTAATCATTATTTTAATCACTATCTGGTTGGTGGTTTGGAACCTTTTTTATTTTTCCATATATTGGGAATCATCATCCCAACTGACTAATATTGTTCAGAGGGATTGAAACCACCAACCAGAGACACATCATAGATGTGTCTGGTATTGTTTGATATTATATAAGGATGCTGTAATATATATATATATATATACAACCTATTATGTCAGCTATGTTAATATGTATATACTTTTGCAATCTGAATGTAGTGACGATGTCTCGTCGCGACAGCTGGCAATATTATATGTATATATGATATAAATATCATTGTATATATATGGGAGCCGTCCGTAAAAGCAGGTCACAAATTTATGAATTGATGCGTTTACTTTGCTTTGCGCGATTGCTAAAACCTGCATCGCGATAGGCTGAGCGATTGGTTGGCGATTGG
>Ga0126342_10020439_pt1 | contig 11128 bp, 10 predicted proteins | sample Cyp1metagenome_FD_92528 | JGI IMG/M metagenome (GOLD analysis project Ga0126342, IMG submission 92528) | Coral microbial communities from Lord Howe Island, Old Settlement Bay, Australia - Cyphastrea 1 metagenome | ecosystem: Host-associated > Invertebrates > Cnidaria > Coral ...
CCTACCTTTTCGCGCACCTGCATCTTCTTTCTTCTGATCTTTTCTCTTCTGACTCTTCTCACCTCTGCTTTTCAACTGTCCATATTGTCGGAAGTTTCACTTCTAAACTTCCTTCGATCATATTTCCATAACACTTTTCAAATTAATGGGAACGTACCAAAAACATCTAACTTGGAGGATCAGCATCTCATGTATTCCCATAGATATCGTAACTATACTAACCATGCTTCGTAAGTCCCGATTTCCTGGGCTTCTCCCATACCCTATGTTTGGCCCTATGGATCCAAATCCTTTCTGAGAAGGTATGGCTGGATCCATAGGGATATCAACATTAGTTATATGATATATGATCATATAATATCACATAATATATCATAATATCATATAATTAATATCGTGTATTATTCTGGAAAACATAATAATATAATATCATATATAGCATTTATATATATATATAACATTATATAATTTTAATTAATGGGATATATCACCAGCTCCTTAAGTGGGATGCTCCAAGTAGACCCGGTCACCCCAGCTTCGCGGTCACCTCTCGCGTCTCGGAGGCCGGAAAGACGGCATCCCAAAAGGGTTGGTCTTCGTCGTGGATACCAACCTCCCGATATCAACGGGGGATGGGACCTGGAAAAGTCACTGGGATATCCTTCTATATCTTCTATTTTCAAGAGGCAAAGTCAAGAAAATCACGGTAAATCATGGTAAATCATGATAAATCGGAATAATTGCGGTAAATCATCATGTATAGTATAGTTATCCTTGATTGAGTCGTTGAATGGGGAAATTCAACAACAATCTTGTCAGAATGTTCACCAGGGGGGCAACAAACATATATATCATATATTATAAAGACGTATGTATATATATATATGTGGAAAACCTTCATTTCAGTCAGAAACTGGTTGTTTGTTTCACTTCCAAGTTCTGCCTCGATGTACAGTCTTCCCTTACCTCATATAATCCCCATTGGTACACTCTTAAAGGGCTAGCCAATCTGTTCACCAAGGTATATTGATGCGATCTTATAATCTATGATTAGATTCATATTTAAACCACACTCCTTGCTCTATTGTTTGGAAAAATCAAAATCCCGATCTATCATTGCCTGAATCACTGCTTGGTGATTTTGGCCTGTCCGAAGAGGGATTCGTTAAGACCAATCCCCCCTGTTTTGAATTCAAACGGCGGGTTTTTCACCAAAAGCTATTGGAATTTTCGGCTTTGCCATCTGAAAATAGGGCTACCCCATTCCATCCAGTTGTTTGTTTAAACCCTCATGTTTATCCCATGTTTTTCGGTGCCATGGTGCTGAATCCCCCAAGCTTTCAGGTTTTTCAGCCGGCAGCACCTCGCGCAGTGCAGCCGCCACTTCAGCATCTTCCGAGGTGCTGACGATCCAATGCGAAGGGACGCAGGTGGCTTTTTTGGTCCTGCGACAACGGCTGGTCATGAGGGAGACAGGGACATCCCAAGGGGGACCAAAAAAGAAGAAAACCAAGGGACACCAAGGGCCACCAAGGGCCACCAAGGGGGGAGTCGTTATGGCGTTCTTGGGAAGTCGTTGAATATTGGGGGGATGGGACTCATATGAAAGTCGACCCAGTCGGCGTTCATATCTTTTCCATCTTAGGGGAGGTCACTGCAGAGCTTTGACGAACACCGGATGAGGTGATGGGATTTGATAGATGGGGTATCGGATTGTAGTATTCCTATGTATTTCTGGTATTTCAGAGTTTGAGAGGGAAAGAATAGGTTACAGCAACAATGGAATTCGTTGGGCATCTTCAGCACTAAAGTGGAAGATCTCTCCTAGAATATCCAAGTGGAAAAGGACCTTCAAGCAAGAGATGTAAGAACATGTAAAAATAATAGAACAGCAAAGGGATGAAAGCGGCCAAGGAGTGCAACGCTGGACTTTTTGGCCCTTGCCATAATTCTAGTGAATCATATATATATAATCATATATATATACATCAAATAGAATAAAACCGAGATTATGAAAATCACCAAATAGAGTGCAACACCGGCCCCGCAGCAATAAATCAGGTACTGGTACTGCCCTCAAAATCGGAAGTGGATGGTGAATGAAAGTGGATCAGATTGGGTACAAAATTGTGAAGCTTGAAGGCATCAGATGCAAGGTATTGCTCGAGCGTGTTTGAGCTTGACGAAGAAACAAAGATGTTGCTAACTTCGCCCCAATGAGGGAGGCGAACAATCCATGCAGGGTGCTTTGAAGTAATTTAGGGCTGAGTACTAGCCGCTTTGGCTGTGGTTTGCGTTTGCCTGTCAGTTCGCCCATCACATGTTCCCTCACCAGCGAGATGAGGTTGCCTCAGAATTTGGAACCAAAGGCTGGAATTTCAACTATCGGTCATGAGAAGCTACGCCAAGGTCGATGGCCACCAGTTGATCCGAATTTTCTCGCTGATTACCAATTGCATCCCTATGATTCCTGTTTCTTGGTATATTCATTCATAGTGATAGATTATTAGAACCAGTGAAGACTACACCCCCGGAGAACTAACACCGAATCCGCCTAGAAATGGTTTTCAGAGGCTTTAGATGGATGGGGTTGTGGACCCGTGGACCCCAAATGTGATACTTCAGTCGCCCCAAAAAACCGAGGAAACTATCAGGATTTCTGTGTTTCACACCTCAATTGATGGTTAACTCCCACTTTTTGATGGTTTAGACCATGGTTAGACCATTAGACCATGGTCATCCACCCCCCCAGCAATCTCCGGTGGACCCCTGCCCTCCTCTCCAATGTCGTCGGATCTCGCAAGAACTCTAACTCCACTTCCAGCTGAGAAGGGCCCGCCATATCATCATCCTCCAAAGGGGAGATTAAGCCCCAAAGAAACCAAAGTTATGGAATTTTCATGGGATTTTAATGGATGTTGATGGATTTTAATGGATTTTAGTGAGATTTCATGGGTATGATAGCCCACAATAGTCGATTTATCAGTAATATAGGGACCCATGATTGTAGAAGAACGCCAAAGACAAACCAAGATCATGTCTATATCTAATGGTTACTAAGTTACATCCAGTCTTCTTGCTGCTCCACCTCAACAAAGCTTGTGTATATGCAGAGAATCAGAAGCAACGAACCTGTTGTCGGATATCTCCTCATTCTTGTTCTTGGCTATTTACATCCCGTTTTCGTTGCCGATAGCATTTACCCCCATTTTGTTGATGATGTAAATTCCAGTTCTTGTTGGTCAAAACTCACTTTCTGTTGGTCAACCCCCTATTTCCTTTGAAGTCCCCAATTTTAACAAGCTTCAACCATCACTTAGCGTTACATACCCATTTTTTGAACCCCATCGGAATGTGGGTCGAGTCTGCCTCTTTGTTGGCTGAAGTCCTATGCTTCGTCGCATCCTTTTCTCAGATGGGGGTTGATAAAGAAAATGATGTGGCTCGGGTGGTTGCATGTGGTTACCTATGCCAAAATGCTTTGAATATCTTTGAACAAATATATGAATTACTTATGGGAATATGATGATCAGGATTAGTTAAAGATCCCAGTTTGAATATAATGATTAGTAATATTATGGATTAATTATGGGAATATGATGATCATGATCTTAGTTTGCCCCACTCTTCACTGTCCTTGTACTGAACCCCCAAGACCACCGCTTCTTCGGGCTCCGGTGACTTGTAGCGATCTGGCTTCACGCCTGCCTCTCATGCTGGCGTCCAAATGTGGCGACAGAAACAAGAATTTTCAAGCCATTTCAAACCACGCATATTGGATAAAATTGGAATTATGGGGGATTTTCATGCATGAAACTTAGCCAAGAATTGAACTAATTATATATATATATATATATATATATTTGCAACTGAATGGTTTTGTGGGCAAATCCCAACTCTTTGTCAGATCTCCCGAAAGTTTGCGGTTTAAACCCTCCATCTCAGTTCATTTCTTCTATTTCGGATGGAATTCTCCTATTTTAGAGGTTGAATCGCCCGTTTTTCGTTGGATTTCATTGGGTTATAGTTAAGTCTCCCCCTTTATGATCTTTACGTTGGCCAAATGAATTATATCCCAACTTTTTTGACTTCTGGTTTGAATCAAGTTGAATCCCGATTTTTCTTCTTTAATCAAATGCATGTTTTCATCAGTTGAACCTCGTTCAACATCGTTGAACCCCACCATTTTTCTCCAGGTTTTCCCAGTTTTTTGGGGCTCAGGAAATCATCAAAATCTCCCAACCAGGGGCACATAGAAATGCGCCAGCACGCGCGCCCCAATGGCCACCCCCGCCATGCTCAACGTGTCGCGCCGCGTCTCCGCCACACGCCGGCGGCGTTGCTCAAAGAGCTGCTGGATCTCAGGTGCAGCTGGGGTGGGACGATGATCCCATCGGAAAAAACTTAGGGATTTCACCAAAAAACATGGAAAACCATGGGGAAAAATATGGATAAAATATGGCAAAAACTGAAAATTCAGCCACAACGAAAATAGAATGCTATATTTACTGTAACCAACCAAAAACCAGGAATTGAACCTTTTAACCAGCATAAACCAACATAACATCGCCACATCAACTTGGGAGTTAGTTATCTAACCAACATTCCACCAACCTTAAAACAATGTGGATCCAACCAAGCAAAAATGGGGATTTGGTCTGGAATGGGAGCCCTACTGACCACTGCTATTGAGCGCAGGATTTGCCCAAGAAATGTGTCACTTAAATTGGGTACATCAGCCAGGATGATATTGGACCATGGAGATCTCATTTGGGGGTGGGTAAATCCGCTATATCACCAAGCGCTTGATAATTGGGATGAAATGGGGATACTTCAATCGGGTGGCAATCGCTTACTATGATGAAACACATGGAAACTCCACCATACCCGGAAGCCCAAGCGTTGCGCCGCAGCTCCGACATGCTCCAGGTGAGATTACCTATTGAATCTATTGATGATCTCTACCCTCTGGTAATTTAACATAGCTATTGAAAATGACCATTTATAGTGGATTTTCCCATGAAAAATGGTGATTTTCCATAGTTATGTAAACGTTTACCAGAGGGTAACCCAAAATGTTGAAGCATGTTGAAGCCCTGTTGCCTCTCCAAACATTTCTCAACTCTCTAGAACTCTGGTGGCACCTCTGGTGGCACAGCCATCACTCCCCGGAACTTGAGGATTTTGATGCGAGCGACCCCACCCATGCGGCCAACAAAGTCTTGAAACTCCGACAGACTGATTTCACCTGGAGCCCCCGGGTTTTAGCACCCCCTGGTGCCCGGTGATGGAAAAGCATAACTGATGGAAAGGGTCGAAAAGCCAAAAACATCCAAAACCCACAAAATATATGGAGTTTATGTGTCAATCAACATCTAGCAGAATCTAGCACCATGTCTCAGGATCAAAAAAGTTGAAGCCAAATAATTAGGGAAGAACCAGTGTCTGCGGAATCCAGTAAGAAGACAAAACACAACTCACCTGCAAGTCCTGAGGGTCCCTATCATGGTGGCAAGTGGGTGTCTGAAAGTAAAAATGAAACTGGGCTGATTTGAGGGAAACTCCACTGGAAACTCCAACTATATAGGAGCTGCTTGCTGTGGATTTTACCTCAAAGTTGTTCTTTCACTTTCGGTGTCGCATCAGGCAAACTTCTTGTGGAGGCAGAATGGATGCAAATGACATCTCAGCTATCCAAAATTCCAGCAGCTGGTTCCGTGAAAAGGAATGATTGTCTAAACGTCAATCCATAATAATCTAAAAGCTAAACGTCAAATCCATGATCTAAAGGCTAATTCGCAGATTTTTTGTAATTTCGAGGCATTCAGCCCTAGACAGCCCTATTTCCTTGGCAGCACCCAAATATGGATAGCAGTACGCTGACTCAATGTGTTTCCACAGATCTCCCAAATTTCTTAGGTGACATGGTATGCAGATGTCCAAGCAAACTAAGCCTATGATAATTGCACTGTTTTGTCGTTCTCAATGACACTACATTACTTTAACAAAAAAATGCAAACAACCTGTCAAAAAAAATGGACAAATATCAAGTAGCACCGGGGTATTCCTGTAACATGTTCCTTCAATTCGTGGAGAAATCCATCGGCTGATTTCTCATCATTTACCTCAAACTTTTGGAGAATTCATGGGGGAACTTTCCCCATTTCAGGTACCGCACCGAAATACATCAGATTGTTGTGTTATTATCATATATATATACCGTGCGTATTTATATATATATACATATGTGTACATAATATATTAATATATGTACATATCTGTGTATATATATACATTATCATATGAACATGTATATTATTATATGAGTATGTAAGTATATCATTATCCCATTATATTCTATGAAATATCAACAATAATTTCCCATGTTATCCTATTTCCAGCTCATATGGTGATTATCTGTCATCAATGATGTTCATAGATATATATATATATGTTCCTAATCATCGCCTATAGTATATGATTTCCACCTGGTGGTTTCAACCCCTCTGAAAAATCATGAACTTCGTCAGTTGGGATGATGAAATTCCCAATACCCTCTGGTAAACTAACATAGCTATTGAAAATGACCATTTATAGTGGATTTACCATTAAAAATGGTGATTGTCAATAGTAATGTTAGTTTACCAGAGGGTATATGGAAAGTCATAAAATTCCATGGTTCCGAACCACCAACCAGTATGGATACATGATAATCTCACCTAAAAAAAATCATATGACCGCCTTTGCCCGCCGTCGCGCACCGTCAGTGTTGTGATCTAAATCTTTGGGGTTGACATCAACACCCAGGTAGGCAGCCAGGCGCCTCATTGCCCACGAGTCCGTTTCGAATGGGATTTCATGAGGATTTGAAATGCTTAAAACATCTTAAAACTATGGCTTTCAGTTGAAACATGTAAATGCAATAAAAGCAATTTCAGGGGGGTTTAATGGCGAATGTCCGAGAAAAACTATTGAACACATTTAAAAACTGATAACCGAGAATGAATAGATCCAACAAGAAACAAGAGTTTTCCAATGGGCATTCAATATGTGTGGAAGGGGATTATAAATGTGTGTATAGTCCCGATATCATGTATGGTACAATGTTACAATCACTTAACCCTCGAAGCCTGGGCGCAAACCCCTTGCTTCGTTGTTCGCCAGGATTCCGGGGTAATTGGTTCATCTCTGTTTCAACATTGCAAAAAACAACAAGTTCTCAGCAAACACCCCGGCAATCTACTTACAGACTCCACAAAACCCTAAGATTTGTAGGTTTTCGGTTTAACCACATCCAAAACAACCAACGTCCAAAACACCTATCTTGCCAATGTTTTTGGATTCAGATTCCAGTTTCCAGTTGGTCCATTTTCCTCCATTCCACGGCTAACAACTCAATTCACAGCGATTCACACCAACCAAGAATATTACTCAGTGCAACACGGGTTTGTCTGAGAATAGGGTACTCCTACCCTCTGGTAATTGAAAATGGCGATTTATAGTGAGTTTTCCCATGAAAAATTGTGATTTTCCATAGTTATGTTAGTTTACCAGAGGGTAACTCCAATGGTTTGCCATGGTTTTCCTTCCCTTTTTCTTTACAGTTCCATGGTGGTCCAATGATGATCATTGGTTATACCTGGCTAACAACCGCATTTCAGTATGGTTCAATTAATATACCCATTTCAAATGATCTTTACAACCCCATCAAAAAACCCTATCTTCAAACACATTCAAACACCATCAGACACTCATTAATATTCTTCGTAATGAATAGGTCCCACAAAAAATTCCATGATCTCCCCATGATCTCCCCATGATCTCCGGAGTTTTTTTTTCATCACCATGCCGGGTCGCATCCACCAACAAAAATCTCCATGATCTTCCCACGATCTTCCCATGATCTTTACCATTATTTTCCCATGATTTCCTCATTATCCCATTATTTCACCATGATCTTCCCATGATTTCCCCATCAAACATATCCCGCTTTCCCCAGCCAGGTCACATGATCTCGGTTTCATCTAGATTTTTGGATTCGTCCATATCAAAACGTCTGAAGGCCGTTGAGATCCGCGTCATGTCGGTGTTCAAACCCGTGGTCACACGAGCTAAACAAACCTGGCATGTTTGGGTACACGGAAGTTGTTTGACGTTGGGGATGGAACTTGATTTTGTTTGGGGATGGAAACCAGTTAGAACATGTTCTAATCATAATATCTATTTATATATATATGGCAAAGTTAATAGAAGCTATACATGAATTAGAATCCTATATTTCAAAAACTGGGATGCACATCCAAGTGGAGATCACGGGGGATGAAGTCTTTCAAAATGTGGAAAGTGGATGGACAGATGGAAAATTTGAACCAAAGGGGAGGAGACTTCAATTTTTGGATTTAGAGATGATACTTTTAGGCTTGATTATCGTTGAATTATAGTTATTTAGTTATTAGCTATTTAATCCAACTATGTGTTCTTGAATCAATCCAATAATTTATTTATAGAGGCTTATTAAGCCCCATTGTTGGGGGGGTCCCTTTGGCGAGGTACCATTCGATTTGCATAATATCTTTACAGGCACTTGTTCATGGAAAGTTTCCACCAACATCATTCACCTGAAGACCAGCCTTCATCAAGTGAAACCATCAACCTCCGCAGAATATGATAGCGCGCACTTCTGACATTTTTTAGGGATCGCAGTGAAGTCATTAAACTCTACCCATTTTCTAACACCAACAAGACACCATTTACCATTGGCGAATCTTTCATACTAAACATAACAGCGTCAATATAGTTGTATTACATATCCATACATATCCTATGTCGTCACAATTCGTCACATGTCAAGTTTTTCACCCATCATAAGCCTACACGGTCGACCCTGGGTGAACCACTTGGATCGACTTTCGGTCCCCATGGGTCCCCTTTCGCACCTTGGCTTCCGCTACTTTGGAATCGGCCAAGAGTTGTGAGCAGCGACTCACCCAACCTGGGACGCCCCTTGGTCGTTTTAGCTCCCTAAAGGTAGGAATGATGGCGGAGACCTGGCTGGCCATTCTAAGTGGCTCTGTTGAAAAAAGGGATACCCAAAAGAACATTTAAAAAAACCATAAGAACCCATAGTTTATCAATGTTTATCATCATTTACCCAATGAAAATTGACTTTACTTGCCACTAATGCAGTAAATCCCATGGTGAAAATTCGCCAAAAACCAACGCCCGTGAGTTCAGCAACCGTGCAAGGGATGTCGAACATGGGCTGTCTGTGGATTGAGATACTTGTGCTGCTCTAGCAACTCCTGGCCACTGATGATGGCTACGCTGATTTTTCAGTATCACTAGTTTTGTTGAATTATGAGTAAGAATGATATTATACATACTCTATTGTCAGTACCAATTTATCACAATTATATCATCATTTCAAATAATTTATCTATAGACTACTATAATTTTTGTTGTACTTATGGGCCAAATCGTGCTTTAAATTATTTTTAAATAAAGGTCGAACGGAACAATGGGAGGAACTTGGGACGATGCCCCCGTTTTTTTGGTGCCCTGGGATTCCTTGGGGTGTCTCTACTTGGGATCCGAATCCTCAGTTTTAAGTGATGGTCAATATTGGTCAATGCAAAGAGGTTTGCTTTTTTTAAGCCAAGTCTTTGAGGATGAAATCATCATGCAAACTCTTTGATGATCAAGCAATAAGAGGTGGCGGACGTATATTTTTACACCAATCATATTTGATGGTAAAACCCGTTGAGAGCCTCGATCCCAAATAGATCAAGTGGTGGCTTCATGAACATCACAGACGGCTCAAAATTGAGGTATCAATGAGGCCACAAAACTGGTCATGGTTGGTTAAAATATAAGCTATTTCGGGGTTGACATGTATAAATGTTCAACATAATTCAACCATTCTCAGCGATGTTAGCTCATTTTTTACAGCATCCAATTATATGCATCAATCCATCATGAATCGTATCGTAAACCATCATATCCATCTTCCACCCATGATTTTTCAATCACCCCTCCACCCTGGCACCCGTTAAATCCGTCCCCATTTGCCCATGGGATGCCGTGGGTCCTGCAATTCCTTTGCCACTGCTGTGGCTTCAGCGCTGCCAGATTCCGTCACCTGGGTTGGCTTACCCCAAGGTGGGTGGTAAATGCGTCATAAATGGCTGGTTGATGTAGAAGGTTGAATAGTTGGCTTAGCGGCTTGCTTCTTGCAAACGTTTAAAATGCTGTGGAGAAACCGATGCCATCCACCCGATATTAAATACCCCCATATGAGCCCTCAATCTGAATTTGGCCGGTACTGTGAAGCGTGGCTTTCTGGAGAGTATTTATAGTAGGTGGGAGGGATTACCATGAAACATTTTGTCCAATGGACACAGTCCAAGCAACAAAGACCACAACTGAAATGCGTTGCTTTCTCATGCTCTCGCCATCGATATATTTCTCCAAACTTGGTGTGGATGCTAGTGTGCTCTATTCTATCAAACTTAAGACCAAATCATCACTGATGCATTACCATGAGTTACCTTTGTCTCCCTGGGCCTCAGTCTGTACCCACTTCACCTATCTCCATCTATAAGTTCACGCATCTGTATGCATCTGTCTATTTGTTTGTCTTTCAATCCATCTCTTCTGTCTCATCCATCCCTCAGTCACTCCATCCATCCAATGCTGCAATTCCTTTCTGTCAACTCAAATTCCATGGTAATGTCATGTCTGACTGAGTGCACCAACTAGATCTGTCTTCAAATGGATGAATGATGAATTTGTCCGACACATGCCTACCTCCATGGAATTAATCCCTTGTTTTCAAGAATATGTTTTAGAAAGTCCTGTTCACCATGTGTTTCGGATCGGGTGAGCGCTTGACAGAAGAGGCCAAGTGACTGTTTTGAGCACCGGCACGGGGTCCACATAGCTTCTTGGCGTTTCCAGTGCAAGCACATGTGGCACATTTGGTAGAGCAGGAACCGTCTTTGGCTCCTCAGGCTTGGCATCAGGCTTGGGCTCATCCTTCTTTTCCTCCGCCTTGGGCTCTTCAGGCTTGGCATCAGGCTTGGGCTCATCCTTCTTTTCCTCCGCCTTGGGCTCTTCAGGCTTGGCATCA